>JAEIGA010003353.1_pt1 | contig 25136 bp, 29 predicted proteins | sample 9270691 | NCBI WGS metagenome assembly JAEIGA01 (sample SAMN17057246, study PRJNA624740) | gut metagenome | biome: biome; isolation source: fecal sample | host: Bos grunniens | place: China: Xizang | collected 2019
TAGCAACAATAAATGGCTGGCTAAAAAAAGCCGAAAACCAATACAAAGAAACGGAGCTGGCGGAACTGCTGTCCACCGCCAACGAGTGCATGAATAAGGCGGTGGAGTTTGTACAAGCCAAGATAGATGAGTTTGGGTGGAAGGTGTTTGGCAGGGAAGATGCTTTACAAAAAATAAATAAGTTATCAGAATTCGGTATAGACAGGCAGAAGAAAATAATTAAGATACTAGAAGAATCCCCAGAAGGAACAATAGCCCAATTAAGCAACCTCCAGAAAGGCAACTATGGGGAGATGAAGACAGACATTGACCTTGAAAAGGACGGTAGATATCAGAGGGTGAGCAATTTTAGAGTAACTTCGCTTACGGATAAAGGACATCACGGAATAGATGGAATCTACAAAAATATGAATCCTCCCCCGGATTTTATTATTGTAGAGTCAAAGTATCTTGGAGCAGAGGAAGCTGTTAATGAATCATTTGCCCCCACTATGAGCAAGGTCAAAAATGGCCGACAGATGGATTCGGAGTGGATTAAAAAGAACTTGCTGGATTCAATAGCAGATGAACAACTGTTAGAAGAAATAAGAATTTCTATTCGAAGAAAACGTGTCGATTCAGTCGCAGCCAAAATAGACAAGAAAGGAAATATAACCTATTATCAACTTGATGCTGATGGAAAAGTGATTACTGATGGTGTAACCAATAGCCCAATTATATATAATATTAACAAGGAGTAACTAACATGAGAGACAAAGTAAAAGATGAAATGTATTTTTCAGGGCGATTTAATGAAGATTCCAAAAATCTAAAAAAATTATTGAATGATTATTATTATGATATAATAATTGGGGAACATCCAGAAGAATTCGATTTAAATAGTTATAAATATGATATATTTATTTACGCTTTCTACAAATTTTATTCAGGATATTCACTTGGGCTTGATATAAATGAATTGATTCCAGAAATAAAACTGATGATACAAAACTTGATAGAAACAAGAAAAGAACGAGATAGCAATTATGAAGACATGGAATTCATCGTACATTTCATACTTCTTTTTAATCAGATTGAGTTTCTAGATGAATATAAAAATCTTTTAGAAAAATCTGAACACAGGGACTTCTATCTGGATTTCGTAATGCAATGTTTGGACTCGTCCTGGCAAATCAGCACGGAAAAAATCCTTTGGCCAAAAGAGATTAAGCCGTTGTGTGAAGTTATACAGCTCTCAAAGACGGATAAAGATTCTGCCGTGCAAAGACTAAAAAAATATCTTGATAAAGAATGGTTCAAGACTTTGACGGAAGGTTTAATAACAAACCGGCAACTTGAAAAAGGTATGTGGTATCGTGGCTACTGGTGCATAGAGGCTGCAGCTCTGGTCAAGGCACTGGAGCTGGATGACACGGAGCTGAGGGACTGCAAGTACTATCCCTACGACATGGCGCATTTTTGCTAGGCGGGGAGGTGGACCGGGGCAGGGCGGACAAGAGCGAGCTGGAGACGATACTGAGCAAGAGGCAGGAATATGAGGCGGCAAAGAAAAGGCATGAGGAGGCGAACCATCAGATACAGCTGGCACTTCCCTACTGCCCGGACGAAAGGGCCTGCCAGCCATATTATGACATACGCCGAGAAAACAAGAGTATCATGGACAAGATAGTACGCGAGCATCCGCTGGCATACCTCATCAAGGACAGAAGGGACGCGAAGGCTCTGCGAAGGGAAATAAACAGCGCCTTCGATGACATCGGCGATGCCATAAGCCGAATCATAAGCAGGATAATAGAAGGGGAATACCCGATATGGCGCTTCGACGCATTGATTGAGGAGCTACTGGAAAAATACACGCCAGAGGAGGCGGAACAGATAAAGGAGCATCTGGCCAGGATGAAGAGGAGCGAGGACATCAAGGACCTGGTTCTGACGATAGGTTCCGTCACGCTCTCCGTCCTGACGCTGCTCATACCAGGAGGAGCGGTGGCGGGCCTGCTGTATGCAAAGAGCGGGCTGCAAATAGCGGGTGTTGCGGTCAATGTGGCCTCGGCGATGGACGACCTTGACGACAGCCTGTTATACAGGCAGGAGGTGCTGGCGCACACAAGGGTAAGCCCGGAAATACAGGAGCTTATGGAGGCGGAAAACATAAGCCTCACAGACGCACAGACACAGCTTTTGGCAGCCTTAATTTCAAGCGCATTTGTAGGGGCGGATCTCAACGACGCAAAGAAGAGCATGGAGCTGATAAGGAAGCTGGACCAACTTGATGACGGTGTGGTAACAGCCTTAAAACAGAGCAAACGCTTTGGAGAGAAGGCATTCCAGAATGTAGACACAACAACACTTAATCACATAGGAAAGGCAGAGAAAGCAACAAAAATGTTCGACAATCTGAATGCATTAGATGCGGGGCAAATACCGCACGCCCTCAATTTCTTCCCGAACAATTTGAACACGAACGTGATTTGGCTTTCCGTAGTAGCAAAACCTGCAGATGTTATAAGTGATGTAAAATATAATGAGGTATTTGAGGAATTAACAAACAGAGCAACCCTATTAAAAAATCCTAATCCACAGGCAATAGAAAGGTATTTTTCATCAGTAAATAAAGCATTTTCTCAAGAAGAATTAGTAATTGTGGCAAAGATAAAGGGTGATAAAAACTTACCAGAAATAGGAGTGAGATTGCAAAGTGGAGCTTATGATGGATTTTGTAAAAATGAAGATATACAACAAGTATTCTTTACAAAGTTAGATGAAATAGCTGGAAAAGCCTATGATGGAGGTAGAAGTCCAGTTGAAAATCTTATGAAAAGATTAGGTTTTACCGATGAAGATGTGGCAAAAAACATGAAAATTTTTGATAATCCCGATGGAAAAATGTATCTTGATGTCGTTGTGTCACGTGATAAGGGAGTATTCCGAAGTGTAAATTGGGATGCTGTTGAAGATAGATTTATAAAATATGTTAATTCGATAGATGATGATAGTCTTGAAGATATTATTGATAAATATCCCTTGATATTTGATGGAAATACATTAAACAGAGCAAAATTAGACAAATTATATTTTAATGCCTTCAAGAGTAAAGAAGCGACAAGCAAAGGATATTCTGCTCTAACAAGGCAACAAAAGGATTTTTTCGATAAAGAAATTTTCGATAAATTTAACATTAATCAGTATTTTACAGGAAAAGGCTTTACAGCTACAATTGACGAGAATGTTTTTGGAGCAGGAGAAATGGTATTGGAATCAACAGGTAAAGAAACATTGCCATTGAGTAATGCAAATTACATGACATATCGCTATGCTGTTGATAAAGATTGTAATATAAAACTATATAAGGTTTATGATGAGGTGAAATAAAATGAATGTTATGTTATCTAAAACCATGGTAAAAATTCAAAGAAATAATGAATTTATTAAAATAGATGCTGAAAAAAAATGGATATATTCATCTGATTCAATAGAAACTTGTGCATATCTACATAACGAAGATATTCTATTTGTACTTAATACATTTAGAAAAATAGGAAAAGAAGGCTATGACTGTTGGGGTGGAATAAAGGAAAGATTAGATCATTGTGTAGGTGATAAAGTAAAGATTTCTATACAACATGGAAATGATAAAAGCTCCTACGGCATTGCAGAAATTATTATAAAGAATAATAAAGGTTTTTCATCAATAGCGTTTCAATATAACGTAGATGATCCAATGAATCCAGATGACAGCTTGTATAAATTTCTTATGGAACTAGAAAAATATGTTCCAAATGCGGATAAAGACAAAATAATTCCTCAGTGGAGATAATTATGAATAGTGTATTTTAAAACACTGGCAAATGAAAGAAAAGTTTTGCATGGGTAACAGACCCATTGATGATGGCTGGTGATGGATTACCAAGAGACTTAACTAATTCAGTGGGATTTTTGAAAAAAGATGTAGATACACTATCTGATTGTTGTTATTTTGATTTGGTTGTATTTAAGGATGCAAAGACAGCAGAAAAATATGTACCAAACAAAATTACTGGGTGGGATAGGATATCTGAAGATTTCTTTAATGCGATGGATGTGGAGATTTCACAAATTACTGATCTTGAAGAACTAAATAAATATAAAGATAAGTTTCCAAAACTGATAACAGCCGATAATAAATTCGACAGAAATTATTTTAATACTTATTATCTAGATTATTTTATGAATCAGCATATTCCAGGAACTGAATATGAATCGGGATTTTTAAGTAAATTAGGTAAAAAAATTGAAGAAAAAACAGGTGCGAATAAATTATATCAAGGAGCGGGAATAACGGTACAAGATGGAGGAGGAATTAGAAGTATTGAACGAGCTTTTGACAAATCAGTAGCCGGAAATGATTATAATTTTAGTATTGATGGATTAGAGTCAACAAAGGATATGAAAATATATCGTTTCGAAATAACAAGTGATATATCAAAACCAATAAAATTAGTTGAATCAGGAGCAAAATAATGAAATACAGTCACAAGATTGAAGAAATAGAAAATGGGGAATTAAAACTAATTAGCAATGAGGCAGGTACCATAGATTCAATAATTATCACGAAAGGAATGATACCATGGATAATCAATACGTTGAGAGGTGCTTGTTTTGAGGATTATAATAGTGAAAAAACCAAATGGCGAGAGAAAATTAATGATTGTACAGTTTTAATTGGAACGGATTTTTTTGTAGAACGAACACCATATTCTTATATAGAAGTATATATTTATTGGGGTTCTAATAATCCCAAAAACTCAGCCCCAATAATAATCCCATACAATCGCCAATTTAAAGAACTAACAATGTCAGAGTTTATAGAACCATTCCTGTGTGATTTGGAAAAGTATTTGACAAAGGAAGAGCAGGAAAAACTTTTAAAACCTTGGTCAATAAACCAGACAAGAGAACAAGTTGTAGAAAAGTGGCAAAAGACACATACAAGTGATCCAAATGAAATAAAAATAAACTTTGTTGGAGAAATAGACCCAAAAGATTATTTTGGAGCAGACGCAAAAAAATAGGAGTAAAAATATGGAATTGCAGGAACAGTTGTGGAATGGTATAATCCGAATGACAAATCGGTAAAATGGTTCAATGGTGGAGCTCCACAATTTATAACACCATTGAATGTACGTGACATGAAAACTTTGGGCATAGTCACTGAAGTGGAATAGGAGGAAACACAATGAAAAGAAGGGACTTCGAAAAAAGAGTGAAGGACGAGAATCTGAAGATGGAAGATTATGATATTGCGCTTGACCACTATTATGACGGTCATCCACACTTCATGGGCTGTGTAAAAAAAAATGGGAAATGGGTGACATATGCTACAGACTTTAGAGATGGACATGCCTATATTATTGATTCGTATGCTACAGAAGACGAGGCATTCTCAGACTTTTATCTATTAATAAAGAGTCAAATTAAAGCTGAAACACTATACGGACCACCGAAAAGGGATTAATGGCCTTGTCCAAAAATCTTGTGTAAACGACACGTCTATAAAATGGTTTATGAGGTGCACCCCAAAGTTGGATATGTCAATACAGTTCAATTTTAGGAGGTGCATTTTTTGTCCAAATATTCTGAAGACTTCAAGATATTAATTGTAAAAAAGTATCCGTCAAATTAAAGTCCCATCCGTCCACTTGCCACGCATCTTAAATGGAGTAATTTCAATATTTCAAGAAAGGAGATTTTCCCAATCGGCTTGAGTTTTGGCGGTGGGGCTTGGGGAAGTTAAGATAGTGTATGGGCCTGCAGCAGATGAATACACCCGTAGCCATCATGCCCTGGCACTGGTGCTAGGCACAGACATCTTCTTCAGAAATGGCGCCGACCGGCCTGAGACGGAGGAAGGCAGGAAAATCCTTGCCCACGAACTGACCCACGTAGCACAGAACAAGGAGTGCAAGCCTGACGACAACCGCACAAGAGAAGAGCTGGAACGGGAGGCGGAAGTAGCGGAAAAGCAGGTGGAGGACAATGGAAACCCATTGATAACCAGAAGGATAGGGAAAAAATATTATTCCTTTACACAAAAAGAATGGAATCAAATTAACAAAAATGTAAAAACTATGATTGAAGATTGGATTGAATCGGAAGAACGAAATATGACAGAAAGGGAATATCTTGATTTTTTATACAAGATACAGGAAATGGAAATAATGGAAGGAAATGTATGGGAAAAATAACACGGAAACAGGCAATAACGGCCATTAATTTAACGATAGACCAATTGTACATGAAAGTTATGACTGGAGAAGGGACAAAAAGATATTGGTCAGAAGATGAGAAAACGCTCAGTAGTTTTCATGAAGATATGTTAAGGTTAGAAAGATGTCTTAGCGACAAAGAATTTCAAAAGGAATTGAGAATTGTGCCTGTACAGGAATTACAAGAATATTATTTGTTAATAATAGAGCTGTCTAGGGCGTATGATTTGCCTAGCAAGGCTTTTTTAGAAAGTCATACATTGATTGAAAATCGTAAAAAAACTATCATGAGAATGTTCTTAAATATTCTGCTTGGTAAGGAACAAGTAGATAGAATATGGGCTGAACCCTTTTATGATGGTTTTATGGAGTTATCGGATAAAATATTATTTACTGCGCTAGAAGTTCCCTGTACAGTTGTTGGGGAATTTTCAGATTATGTAGGTTTTTTTGCGTTAGCATCAGGAAACATACCGATTGTTGCAATGACAGAGGCTACAAGTAAAACCGCAGATATGATGTTATTTGGTGCTACCCTACTACAAGCCTACATTTCAGATGATTGGACGAATGTATACAAACAAGCTGCATCAAAGATAGGTTCTAGTTTTGTATCATTTAGAGTAAAAGGGATAATTGCTGATATAAGAGTTGTTCAAAAAGGGGGAAATGGTCACTATTATCAAAAAAAACATAGGGGTAACCTATCTAATAAGAGTGAAATGAGAAGAGAATTTATAAAAAAAATGGCTCCTGAAATTGCTGAAAAGGTCTCGGAAGAACTGTTTAATAAGATTCTTGATGAAATTCAGTTGCAGATGGAAAAACAGGAGGATTAACTTGAAATATATAATAGAAGTCGTCCTCTTTTTTGTTTTTTTCACCTTTCTCATATTTTTCTTGCACAATAAGGAAGTTTCAGGAAGACTGAAGCTGCTCTTTCTGGATATATGTTTAATTGCAATTTGTATTAAATACAGATATGTAGTAAAACAGGGAGAAATAACTTCTGTAACTAGATATGTAGAGGTAATCTGTATGATTTTGATGCTAACAATAGGGATTTTTATTTATGAATAAGAGAGTATTGTTTTTACTCTGTGAGATTGCCATGTTGGGGTTTATACAGGGGATTTCCTACAACCTTCACATTATTCTTCCACTGGCACAAAGATATTTCTTCCTCGATATTTTATTTTTTGTGGTGCTTGTCCTCGTTTTCGTTGTCTATCCCATTGTCCTCACCTTCAAAAGTACGTTGGCATTGGCCATACACGCAGGAGTGATTTTTATTTGGCTTGCAATCCTTCAAAGCAATTTTGGTCTGGCAGATGAAATATACCGGTATCTGTATGCCTTGCTGTCACTCCTCGCCGTAAGGCTCATCATGTCCAGGATTCTGCATTGCCGTGGATATATTGCCTGCAAACAAATTTTGTTTTATGACTACAACATTGAAGGCAGGGAATCGGTGGAGAAAGACTTTAAGTATTTGGGATTCTCCTGTCGAATGAATTTCGCCGAATTGATGGAAAAAAGAATTTTTCTGGACACACTGTCGATACAATATTGTTTCTATGATGGAAAGAAAATCATCATCCTAACCTATCAGTCAGACAAGATTGATGGTCTTTTCAAGGGAATATTGAACAAAAAGACTGCGATGAAAGAGGAGGAAATGCTTTTGCCCAGTAGTTTTTCTCAGCAGGAGTTTTGTCCTGTCTGCACGTGGACTTTGGGTGATAGAAAGATAGTTGTGGCAGACTTTGAAAGCGTGAAAAAGCTTTTCATTGAAATCCTGCAACAATACACACCAGCCCCTACGCAGACGAGCTTGCAAGGTCGCTACATACACTAGCACTGGTACTGGGCACAGACATCTTCTTCAGAAATGGAGCCTACCGGCCCGAAACGGAGGAGGGCAGGAAGATTCTTGCCCACGAGTTGACCCACGTGACGCAGCAAAAACGAGACATTTTGAGAGGCGAGACAACAAGGGAAGAGCTGGAACGGGAGGCGGAAGCAGCGGAAAAGCAGGTGGAGGATAGTGGAGACCCATTGATAACCAGGAGGATAGGCGGACGGGAGTATAAGCTGAGAAAGTCTGTTTGGAAAGTGATAGACGAGCGGACAAAGGAGAAGCTTGAAGAAAAAATAGAATCGCTAGAAAGAGTCATGTCGGAGGAGGAATACCTGAAGCTACTGTACAAATACCGGGAATGGCTGGAAGCTGGAGGGGGAAGATGGCAGGAATCTTAAGGGAAAGTTGCTTGGAAATAATAGACAAGACATACGAGGCGATAAACTCAAGCCTAGATGGAAAGAATGTGGACAGCAACATATGGCTGAAAGACCTGTCCGCAAGAATGGAGAGGATAAACAGGCTAAGAAAGAAAAAGGATTATTTGGAAACAATCAAGTGCTTGGACAGGGATGGGCTGCAAGTGTACTTCAATCTTGTGGGCAGGATGGCAAGGGAGCTGAGGCTGCCGATATACCGCTGCTTTGTGGACATGGAAATTGCAGAGGAACAAGAGCTGCTCACATTGTATGCAAACGGTGTTGTCCACGAGAGGGGAAAGAGCATAGAGATAGACCAAGGGATGAGAATACGGTTTCGCCTGGAAAGCAAGAATCAGGATGCCAAGCAGAGAGTGGAGGTGGAATGGGACAAGAAAAGGAAGGGGAAGGGAGAGCAAGAAGGCTTCTATGAGGCATTGAATGACATAAAGAACATGGTAGATACAGACAGCCTTGACCGGGAGTTTGCCTTTGAGCAGGTGGGTGAGTACAAGGTGAGCGCGGCCGTCTACAAGTATATGAAAAAGAGCTTGATAAAGAAAATCAAGACACTGGCACAAGCGTATGAGTGTACCGTAATTGTCAATGAAGGCGAGGAATTATACGAGGGGATGGAGTTCAAAGACAAGCTCTGGGAGGCATTGTCGGCAGTGGACTGGAAGGGTGTGGTGCAGGACTCGATGTTTGACGTGACAAGCCAGCTGCCTATAATGGTAGGTACTATAGTGCTGTTGTCTGGAGTGCTCATAGCAATCTCCATGAGCCCGATAGGGTGGCTGGCGCCGCTGGTGGGGACGGCGATGCAGGTCTTTGGGCTGTCTGGAGCGGTGGAGGACGTGGCGAGGGGCATCTACATGTTCACGGACGCCATACTCAGGATAAGGGATGCCAAGTCCAAGGCAGGGATGAGCCAGGCAACACGGCATCTGGAGGAATCATTCCGCCAAGTTGCCCCCAGCCTGATGCTGGACGTGCTGCTGTTCCTAGGAGGGAAGCGTGTGGCCAGGAACCCTACCGGTAGCGATTTGGTGCAGAGCACTCCGAAAACAAAGATCAAGCCACAGGTAGAGCCAGAGGGATGGGATGAAATTCTTGACACTCTCAATAAGAAGCCTGATATAACTAGTATTGAAGAAATGGAAGTCGGACTTGAAATTTACAGCAAGAATTGGCAGAATCTAGATAGAGTCCTAACTGTTTCTGAAAGAATCAACCAATATGATGGCGTGAAGAATATTGTTACATCTGGAGCGGGAGGCGGCACGGCATCTCAAAGGCTAAGGGAAAATTTGAAGAGGGCGGGAATAGAGCCACCTCCGTATCCCAATGCGGTGCATCATATAGTTGCGGTTGGTTCTGAAAAGGCGAGGGCAAGCGTTGCAATCTTGCAAGCGTATGGAATAGACTTGGATTCCCCGGCAAATGGAGTTTTTCTGCCGTATAGGAAGAATGAGTTTGTTACGACAGAGGCCATGCATTGTGGAGGACACTTGAATGAGTACCACGATCAAGTATGGGGAAGATTATTGAATAGAGTAGATTTTGGTGAAAGTTTTGGCTATACAGATAGCCAAATTCAACAACTACTGTGTGCCGAGTTGCAAAAAATAAGAAGCGATTTGCTTACTGGAAAATTAAAAATTCATAATTAAGGAGTTTTTATGAGAATATATAAGCTAAAACTAGATGTTAACAATTACAAAACTTGTTTCATAGAAGAAACAAAAATACAGAAAGCTGATTTTAAAGGTATAAATCACGGTAAAAGACTAAATTTTAAAAATGATAGTATGTCATTTAAATATGCTAATGATAAGAACTCTGAACTAGGGGATGTTTTTAGATGTTGGGATTTCAGGGGACTCTTGGTTAATAATAAATTTTCTGAAGTTTTATCAAGTAATAATAAATTTGATATAGAGTTTATAAAATTGCAAGAAAATTTTATTCTTTTGAATAATCTTAAGATTCTTGATTGCTTGGACAATGAAAAGACTAAATATGAGTATTTTGAAAAAGATATTATAGGAGTGGAAAAGTATTCTTTTAAGCGACTTGATTATCCTCCACTTTTTCAAATTACTTTGCCTAATGGTTATGTCGAATTATTTTATTTTGTTACGGATGAGTTTATCAAAATCATTAATGATAACAACATCAAAGGCTTTCTGTTTGAAGAGGTTTGGGACAGCGAAAAGGAGTGATGTATGACAAAGCCACGGCGGGAAGAAGGTGACTGGGAATTATGCCGGTAGCGATTTGGTGCAGGAGGCTCCAAGGGCAAAGTCCAAGCCACAGGATCTACCACGGAAGAAACCAGAAACGGGTGCATCTGTGGGTAGTGGGGATTCAACACAAAGACCTACGTGGAGACAATCTGAAACAGATGTAGGTGAGTTAAATCCAGACTATGAAGCTCAAAAGTTATTTTTAAATGGAAAAGAAGTTCCCTATGCAACATGTGGAAGTTCAAGACCAGATTTTTATACAACAGGATCAAGTATCGAAGTTAAAAATTATAATGTAACGAATAACTTTGGAAGAAATTCTTTGATAAATACTGTGTCAAATCAGGTTAATAAAAGAATTGCAGATTTACCAAGTGGTACAAAACAGACTATAATTATTGATGTAAGAGGTCAGCAAATTACAAATGATGTCTTGCGTCAAATTAAAATTTCCATTTTGGAAAAGTGTAACACAGATGTACTAATACAATTTATGAGGTGATAATTTGGCAGTTGGATTTCGAATTGATTTTCTATGGTATCAAGTTGGACATGGTGATTTTTTGCATTCTTTCTTTTCAACAGTATGCCACCATTTAGAGGAAGGACGTTGGGGAACAAAATATCCGTACTTAATGAACAAACTATATCAAGGATGTTTGGAATGGGAGGATGTAAGATTTGCAAGAGAGGAATTAACCTGCATTAGAAATAGATTGAGCAAGTTAGCACCTTCAGAAGTTGTGTGGGATATTGATGACTTAACTAAAAGACCTCCATGGGGAGATAATATTAGTAATGATATAACTGATTTGTCAAATTATTTTGTTACTAGTGATGGACGTGATTTAATATCTGTTATTTTTAAAGTGTTTGATGAAGCAGAGACAGAAAAGAATAAGATTGAGATTATTAGTTTATAATCCATCTTTCCCATTGACAGTCAAAGCCTAGAAAAATTTTATAATGCAACCCTGATGAAGGTGGAGCATGCAACAATACACACCGGCCCCTACGCAGACGAGCTTGCAAGGTCGCTACACACACTGGTACTGGGCACAGACATCTTCTTCAGAAATGGAGCCTACCGGCCCGAGACGGAGGAGGGCAGGAAGATTCTTGCCCACGAGTTGACCCACGTGACGCAGAGCAAAAAGCGGGAGGAGTACAGAGGAGCCAGCAGGGAGGAGCTGGAGCGGGAGGCGGAAGCGGCGGAAAAGCAGGTGGAGGACAGTGAGGAAAGATGTCAAGAGATAGTGTTCAAAGGGAAAAAATACAAGGTGAGTGAGCGGCGATACAAGCAGGTGATGGATGAAGTCAAGAATAGGGTTGAGTATGTAGCGGAGCACAACACACAGGGGCTGGACGAAGAGGAATATCTGAAATTCCTGATAGCTTACAGAGACATGGAGAGGAATGGGGAGATGATATGGCAAAAATGACAAGAAGAATGGCAGAAGCAAAGATACAAGAAACATTAAATGAATATAATAAAAAAATAGAAGAAGCAAAAAATTACATAGACTATCTACCACTAGAAGGAAAAAAAACTTGTAGAAAATTATGAGAAAAATTTAGACAATAGAAAAACATTATTAAACAAAGCTGCGGAAGATAAATCTTTTTTTGAGACACTAACAGATGAGCAAGTATTTAATCTTTTAAGAATTTGTCAAGCATTAATAAAAAAGTTTGAACTTGTTATAAAAGAGGATAACAATATGAATGAGAAAAAAAATAATTTAGATAAAGCGATGTTATTATTAGAGGAATTTGGTGACGAAAAAAGTCAGAAAGCAATAAGAGAATATAAAAATGGTAAAAGAAGAATATTATTTGGAAAACTATCAAAAAATACGTATGGTATGACGAAAAATCTAAATTCCATATATACGCACATAATAACAAACGATTTTGAAAAAGATACAATAGAAAATCAAATTCGGGTAGCAATCACCTTGGCACATGAATTTAAACGAAATGGAGTAACAAATTCTATTAATGTTGAAACAAGAGACATTGTTTTGGAAGATACAAAAATCATAGAATCTTTTGCAAACATCTATGGAGAAGAAATTTATAAAAAGTTTCCAGAATATGGAATTCTTCACTATATCAAGAAGATTTTCGGAGAGACTGAACTGAAGGATTTCGCTGATTTTGCTTTTGATTCAACAGGCAACTATTGGAAAGTGAATGAAGCTGGTGATTTAATTGATGATGGGAATCCTTCAAAAGTATTTGATACAACTGGAAAAGAAATTTACTCTGGTTCAACTGGAAGGCAAGGTACTTTGGAAGCCTGGCTTAACCTGGACAATGCCTTTGTCTCATTGTTAAAACCAGCTGGATATGAATATAACGGTAAACAATGGAGTAAGAATCCAGGAAGAATTGACTGTGGCATAATCGAAAAAGCTCACAAAGGGGGCCTGCTTACTGATGACCAGTACAAGCTGATTCAACTGGCAGCAGGAAAAAGTGCATCGAATGATGACAAATCTGAAAAGATAGGTTTGTTCAAGCAAATTTTGACCGATTATTACAAGGTGAAGGCAATGCAAACTCAGGTTCAAATTGATTTGGCAGACAGGGCATGGGAATGGCTTGGGAGAAAAGTAAAATATGCAAAAGAAAAGATATCAAGCAAGATGCAGTTCAAAAAAGCAAATGAAAAAATAAAAGAAGACAGAAAGTGGGGAAACAATGAGCATCATTGTGATGAATATTGTGAAGCTGTATTAAAATTTGCAAAAAATTCAAGTTTTGATAGCACTCAAAGTTTACAAAAAGTTGAAGTTTCTGAATTAGATAGATTTATCGAAATTGTTAGAAATACTGTTGGAGCATCATATGACCATACTAGAAGTCCAACAGAATCAAAAATGGATTGTAGTGGTATTTTTGTTTATGCAATGCAACAGTTAGGGTATAAAATTGACAAACATCTTACAGCCGCTCGAATGGCAAGTGGACAAATTTCAGGAATTATTCTATATGATACAGTTGACAATGGACGACAAGGAAATAAAGGAGTACTAAATTTTTATAAATGGGGGACATCTACTGTGCAACATGTTAATTATGGAGTTGGTAAAAATGAAAGTGAAACAGATCCTCAAATCATAGATGCAAGTGAAGGTGATACTTGGCAGACAAATCGTAATAAAAATGAAAAACAAATAAAAAAGGCAAAAAAAGATACAATAAATCAAACTTGGGCTCCATTTTCAACCAGAACAAAACCTGATATTCAAGCATACTTGGATTTTTCAAAGTTTAACAAGGAGATAGAAATCAAATGAAAAAAAAGGTATTTATAATCTGTTTTTTAGTAACAGCCTTCTGCTTATTTTCATGTAATTCGCAGACTCTTGACAACTATAATGGTGTTATTTTGACTTCTGAAAAATATCCATTTTCAGATAATTGGTCTGATTTATCAAAAGAAGGAGAAGTCTATTTATTTTATAAACTTAAAAATATTAATGGAACTGAAATCATAACCAATTTCTTCTATTCTCTGAAAACTAATGAGAATGAGTTTCTATATCTTGGGGGGTTTGATGTTTATAAAGGATTTATAAATAATAGGAGAAAACAATTTGTAAAACGAAGCGCCATTTCAAATAAAAGCAAATTCATAAAAGAAGATTTAGTTGGAATATCTAAAAAACTATTGGACGAACCTTTTGTCATAATTGGAATTGTTCAAGATGTTGATGATAAACAGTTGTTCGAAACTGAGAGTCTTGCATTCTTCTACATAGATGAAAAGAATAAATCCATTGTAGAATGGTTTCCTGAGTTGTAAATAATTTTATGGAATTCTATGATATGAAAATTCATACTGTAAAATATTCCAGATGCACAGGAGGAAACAATGGTGGAGCGGGTGCTGTTCAGGGACCGGAAGCATCCCGTGGACAGGGTTATAATAAATGACTTCAACAGGAAGAGCGGTGCAGACCTTGGGGAAGTGAAGATGGTGTATGGGCCTGCAGCAGATGAATACACCCGCAGCCATCATGCCCTGGCACTTGTACTAGGCACAGACATCTTCTGTCTTCTTACGCTCCTTTGTATAGTAATGGGGAGTGCTAGCCAAATTCAACTCCGCTACAAGTGCGGGAGCAGCATTTGTTTCACAGGGAACAGCCTGCAATAGTGTTTGTGGACATGGAAATCTTTTTACTCCTCATCTACTGCACGAAATTATAGAATAATTATGTCAATTATGTCTATTACGTTACCTTTTTGTCTCAACATCCTCACAAAATAATTGAAAATATAAGTCAATTATATTAGAATAATGAAATATGGCGAGAAATATACTTGGTAAAGGTTGGAGTTTTCCCATAAAACATGATGTTTATGGAAATGTTTCTTTATCTAGTTATGAAAAGAGCGTGGAAGAATCTATAAAAATAATACTCAACACAACCCCAGGAGAGCGGGTGATGAATCCTGATTTTGGGTGTAAGATTAATGAGTTGGTGTTTTCTCCCAATTCTCCAAAAACCTTATCTCTTGCCATTCATTGTGTTGAAGAAGCTATTGTAAGGTGGGAGCCACGAGTTATTCTAAAGGAAGTTTCTGCGGAATTTGATTCTTATAATCAAAGTTTGATAAACATAAAAATTGATTATGAGTTGCGTTCTGTCAACACTTTTTTTAATATGGTATATCCATTCTATTTGGAAAGAGGTGAACGTGATTCCAACAGTCAACTTAGATGACAGAACCTTTGATGACATAAGAAATGAGGCTATAAGATTAATTCCTAGATATTGCCCAGAATGGACTAATCACAATACCTCTGATCCAGGAATAACTTTGATTGAGTTATTTTCTTGGATGACAGAAATGACATTGTATCGTTTAAATAAGGTTCCACAGAAAAGCTATCTTGCAATGTTAGAGCTTATGGGATTATCTTTAACTCCTCCTCAGAGTGCTAGGTGTGTAATTCAGTTTTTTCCCATAGAAGATAGTGGAAAGAATATTCTCATAAACTCTGGAACAAAAATTGCATCGATAGACAGCAATACACAGCCAATACTCTTTGAGACCGAGAGTAAAATTTTAGTGAGAGACACAAAAATTGTATCTTGTATAAACAGAACACGTGAGTCTTTTTGGGAGACTATCAACAAAAATTTGGAATTTTCTAATTTTGCACTGTTTGAACCTCAAAACAATATTGAGCATATTTTGTATATTTCTTCTCCAATATTTAAATATTTGTCGGAAGGCCATATTGTTCAAATGACATTTGACTCTATTTGTGAAGTTCTTTCTGTAGAAGATGAGCTTATCAATCATCTCTATTTCGAATATTGGGATGGACGATCATGGATAGAAATTAACAGTTACTCTTCTGTTCAGGGGATAAAAAAGAAGGACAATGTTATTTTTCTGAAAGGACCTATTGAAATAGAACAGCACATTGTAAATAATGTACAAGGTTATTTTATACGAGCTGTTTTGGCTGATGTTCCAAGTAAAAGCGAGATTACCACCTTAAAAGGGATAAAAGTAAAAAGTATTTTTGAAGGGGAAGGGTTTATCCCAGATGTTTGTATTAGAAATACAAATGGGAGTTATGAGGTTCTAGATACGAACACTTCTTTTAGAATTTTTTCAGAAGTTCCTTCTATTAATGATACATTGTATATAGCGGCTGATGATATATTTAAAAATAAAGATTCAAAAGTTTCACTCTCTTTTGTCTTTAGTGAAATATATATTCCTGAACAAAATAATGACAGTGCTGTTTTCTCGTATGAATATTGGAACGGAAAAGACTGGACAAATTTAACAACTGAAAAAAATAACTTTATAGATGGAACTTTTGCATTTAAACAAACAGGAGTTGTCTCATTTAAAATTCCAAGTGATATTAAACCAATTAATGTAAATAATGAAGAACATCTTTATGTAAGAGTTCGTCTTGTTACTAAAGATTTTGCAGTTGGTGGAGTCTATGTTCAAGATAAAAACGGAAACTACCAATGGATGTTTAGTTCAAAAGTACAGTCTCCACTATTAAACAAAGTCAGAATAACATATGATGCATTGGAACAAGATGCAGAGAATATTATTTCCTATTCAAGTTTCAAGTGGAATAATCTAGATGAGTTAAAGGGTGAAAAAAATAAAGAAATTTCAATATTTAATATAGATAGAGAACATCTGCCGTCGTTATATGTTGGATTTTCTTCAAAAATAAAAGAAGGGGAATTTCCATTATATTTTAATATTGAAGATTCTGCTTCAATCCCAAAACGTAGAGAGAAAACTTTTGATTTCATTGATAAAATTGCAGAACAAGATAAAAAGAGTGGTAATCGGTATGTAAATATTGACTGGGAATATTGGAATGGAAATAACTGGAAAAAACTTGACTACTCTGATTTTACGGACACCTTTCATCAGTCTGGTTTTATAACTTTTAATATTCCGAATGATTTGGTAGAAACGACTTTTTATGAGAAAAATTGTTTTTGGATTAGAGCTGTAAAGATTAACGGCGGTTTCGAAAGGCAACCTGTAATCAACAAAATTATAGTGAATTGTGTATATGCTGTAAATGCTGATACATACAAAAATGAAATTATTGGTTCTGGGAATGGGGCTCCTGGACAAACGTTTTTTGCGTCTCATCCTAATCTATTGCCAGGAATTAAATTAGTTGTAGATGAAGGTTCTATTCCTAGTAAAAATGAACTACAAAAAATGATTGAGGATGGAATTACAATTCCGTATACAGAGGAAGATGATAAAGTTTGGGTGAGTTATAAGGAGGTTTCAAATTTTTATAACTCCGATGCTTTTTCCAGACATTTTGTTATAGATTATTCAACTGGTCAAATTATTTTTGGCGATGGAGTGAGAGGCGTAAATCCTCCGAAGGGAAAATTTAATATAAAAATAGACGAATACAAAGTAGGTGGCGGGGAGTTAGGTAATGTTGCTGCCCACAAATTACAGTTTCTGACACAAAATATTCCGTATATAGCTGGATGTGATAACCCCTTTGCCGCAGAGGGGGGATGTGACATGGAAGATATAGAGAGCTTGAAATCTAGGTCTGCGGGAGTATTCAAAAGCCTTAACCGTGCTGTTACACGAGAAGATTTTGAGTGGTTAAGTTGTGAATCTTCAAGTTCTGTTGGAAGAGCGTATTGTTTGGAAAACATGACAAAGGATGGAAGAGTAAAGATAATAATTGTTCCAGAAATAGTAGGTAAGAAAGAACATGATGGTAAACTTATCCCTTCTAAAGAATTACTACGTCGTGTAACTAATTATCTTGATGAACGAAAATTAGTTGGAACCTCGATTCTTGTTACAGCTCCAACATATAGAAATATAAAAATTCAATTGGATTTAATCTTTAAAAATAATGTGTTTAACGTTGATAATGAGAAAGTTAAAATAAGAAGACAGTTGGATGTGCTTTTTAGTCCTCTTGTGGGAGGAGATGGTAAAGGTTTTGAATTTGGAAAGACAATTACAAAAGGACTGATTCTAAAGAATTTGGAAAAAAATAATTCCATATTATCAATAAATAATGTTGAATTGTTTGATGAAGAATCTTCAATTGTAGTAGAAAGTATTGTACTCAAAGAAGACGAGCTTCCCTTTTTACAGAGTGTAGAAATTGCTGATAAAAGAGGATAGTCGTGGAACAGTGGAAGATCATTAGCAAGATATACAATTTGATTTTATTGAAAATAAGTGCTGTAAAGTATAATGGAGTAGATATATCAGTTGTTGTAAAAGATTTATGTCAGACTACGATTGATAAAGGAAGAATAATTTTTAATGAAAAACAATACGAGAAACCTACTGGATATAAAATGAGTGTTGCAATTGAATTTGCAGGAAGCAATATTACGGATTTATTGAATGCCTATGGAGCAATTTCTGTTTTGTTGAAAGACGACTGTGAGTTGGATATAGGAAAATATTCGTGGCATGGTTCCACAACAAATAAAGTGTATCTTATACCCGTAATTCGAGATGTTAATCATGAAAATGAAAAATATTGTAGTTGTGATGGAACATATAAATTTGAGCAAGTATATGAAGTGGAATTTAGTATTAATTCACAAAAACCCTATGAATTTAAGCGTGTAGAAAAACGTGAAATCTATGGAGTTGTGAAAAAATAATTTTAGGCTATTTTTAAGGAGGAAAAGATGCCAAGTTATCAAACACCTGGTGTATATGTAGAAGAGGTTGAAAGTGGTTCAAAACCAATTGAAGCAGGAGCGACAAATATTGTTGGTTTTTTGGGGATTGCTGAAAAAGGCCCTATAAACGAAGCTGTTCTTGTGACTAATTGGACACAATACACCAAACATTTTGGAGGAATGCATGCAGGCGGATGGCTAGGTCATGCAGTGTATCAATTCTTTCAAAATGGGGGAACAAAATGTTATATAAATAACTTGGCAGAACCTGTAAAAAATAAATCTTCTCATGAAAAGAAAGGCGAAAAACAAGAGACGGAAGATAAGGTTAATGAAGAAATGGAGTTTGGAGAGATAAAGAATCCTGATAATATTTCAAAGCTAATCATAGGGTCTGACAAAGGGATTGGAAAAAAAACTGGTTTATATTTATTCGATCAGATTCAGGACATTGCAATTATTGCAGCTCCCGGAGTAACAGATCCTGCAGCACAAGATGCAATCCTTTCTCATTGTGAAAAACATAGATTCCGCTTTGCTGTTTTAGATAGTCCAGAAACATTTGAAGGTGGAATAGATACAATGCCAAAACCAAGAGATTCTATGATGGGAGCCTATTATTTCCCTTGGATCTCTATGTATGATACTGTACAAGATAGAAATATTTTTGCACCTCCCAGTGGTGGCATTTGTGGAATTTATGGCCGAGTTGATGGAACAAGAGGCGTACACAAAGCTCCAGCAAATGAGATTTTTAGAACGGCATTAGGTCTAAAGTATAATTTGACAGATGCTGAACAAGAAATGTTAAATCCTAAGGGCATAAATTGTATTCGAGATTTTCCTGGAAGAGGAATTAGAGTTTGGGGAGCAAGAACCATTAGTTCAAATCCTGAATGGCGTTATATAAATGTTAGGCGTCTTTTTTGCATGGTAGAGCAAGCATTACAAAATGGTACAAATTGGGTTGTTTTTGAGCCAAATACTCGTGATCTCTGGAAGAAAATTACACGTAATATCACTGCATTTTTATTAAATGTTTGGAGATCTGGTGCATTGTTTGGAGATTCTCCAGAAGAAGCTTTCTATGTTCGGTGTGATGATGAGTTAAATCCTCCTGAATCCATAGATGCGGGTTACATTGTTTGTGAAATTGGATTGGCTCCTGCAAAACCTGCAGAGTTTGTTGTGTTCAGAGTTTCGCAAAAAGCAATGAGTGATGAATAATGAAATGTTCTTTTTTTGAATCAGAGGGTTTATATAACCAAGTAATATAACATTTATTAAGGAGTAAGATTGAGATGGCAGCTTATTTACCAACAACGAGGGCTTATTTTAAGGTAGAAATCGATGGAATTGATTATGGAAACTTTGTGTCAATTTCAGGATTAGGTGCAACTGCAGAAATTGCTGATGATATGGGAGGAATGGATAAGAATCCTCGTAAGGTTGTAGGCAAGGTGAAATATGATACTGTAAAGATGGTTCGTAATGCTGATCCTCGGGATAAGGTTTTGAAAGAATGGTGGAAAACTGTAGAGCGTGGTAATCCTGAGCAGAAATCAATTTCTATTGTGTTCATGGATCGTGACGGTGTAACAGAAATCCAGAGAAGAAACTTGTTTAATTGTGTTCCTTGTGCATGGACAATTTCCGACTTGAGTTCTTCTGAACAGGGTGTTATTCAAGAAACAATTTCAATTGTTTACGAGAATGCAGAGTGGGCATAGTTTTACGTGAAAGAAAGGAGTTCTCATGAAAAATAAAAATTTTGGCATTAAAAAGATTATTTTTGTTGTTATTTCTTTTATTTTACTGGGGACTCTTTTTGCTTATGAAAAACCTAGTGTTGACTTCAAATCGATTTTCGCATTATTTCAAAAAAAAGATGGAGACATTCAGGCTTTATACAATGATATGTCAGACTTAATTCCAGCCGTAGTGTATTTACAACCTGATTATACATCAGCTGTTAGTCTCGATTTTGTCGATAAATTAGATTATGAATTGAAGACACAAATGGTAACTGGTATGACATTCAAGCCTGTAGCAATGAACAAGTGGCTGGATTTGACTTATGGTACACAGAAAGCTAGTTCCATATACCAATTAATCAAAGATTTAAAAAAAGAACGATATCCTGTAAATCTTATAGGAATTTGCAAATCATATATTTATAAAATTGGTAAGGCTATTGTTATAAAGGTTTCTCTATTTCCTTTCGAAAAAGATGGATATCCAGTAAGTGCCATTAGAGTTATAAACTCAGAAAAAGAAATAAAAACAGCAGTGAGATATATTCTTGTAGATTTATTGGCATTGACAAAAGAAGGTGTGGAACCGAAAATAAAACTTGCAATAGAACCTTTTACAATTAATAATAGAACATTGATAGAGCAAAAAACGGGGGAATTTGATTTTATTGCAACTTCATTTTCAAGCCATGAAGGAATTGAAATTAAAAATACGGATGATTATTTTAGTGAACTTTTTGCATATCAAGCACAATGTACAGGAATGTTCCACACTACAACCACACAAAATATACAGGAATATATTGATGATGATGGGGAAAAAAATACTTTTTATTATGGACATGCAGATTACTTAGTACAAGGAAACATTGTGTTGTCCAATAAGCTCAATATAATAACAATTCAACTCATAGATGTAGATACAGGGAAAACTGTCAGAACAACAAAACATATTACAAAAACACTTTCTTTGGAGGATATTTGGGATTTTAATTATAAAATTATAAGTGATATATGCTCTATCTTGTATAAAGAAGAAGAGGTGAAAATAATAAAAGATATAAGCAATGAGAATGGTTATTTTTATATGAATGGAATGTTTGCAGGATTTGACAACATTGATAATATTCCAGTCACAAAGGGAAAAACAATAATTCATACTGGAACAAATTTTACAGCAGATGCTGCCATCACTCCTCGTAAGAAAAATAAAGATTATTATATTTATACAAATAATGATGAGATTTTAGTATATCAAGGACGTGAAGGAGAATATGTATGGAATTTATTGGAAAAATAACTGTTTTTCTTTTGAGCATCATGCTTTTTTCGTGTACTAGCACAACATCGGTTGCTCTTTTGGAGATAAAGCCGCTTCCAAAAGAAGTTGTGATACAGAAAAAGGTTGAATACGAGCCTATTTTTTCAATAATGAAAATTCTAGAAATCTCTGAAGTGAATGGAATTCAAAAATATATAATCACTAAATTAGATGCAGATTCTGATGAAATAAACATAGACGTTCTGGGAGAAATTGCTGCTACCAATTCATTTGATGAGGTTTTGGGAACTATAAAAGTTATCAGCAAAGCAGGAGGGTTTCTAAAGTGTTCAATTGAAAATTCAACTCACAAAATACCTGCCAACTCTTATATTAGAATTCAAATAGGTCAAAAGGCACGAGAAGAATAGAGGAAGGGTATGTCACACATTTCAGTAATTGAAACTAAAATAAAAGATTTGAAATTCTTAAAAAAAGCTTTAGAAAGGCTTTCAATTGAGTACACTGAATCTGTAGGAAACACAACATTGACACTTTTCGGATATGGAAAAGATGAGTTGATACAAAACTGTGTAATGGAAATTAAAACGGGGTGTAAATATAGCCTAGGCCTCAGAAAAGTAGGAGAGCACTATGAATTTGTTGCTGACTGGTGGGCGATAGAAACTTTTACTGGTAAAAAACAAGATGAAATCCTGAACAAAATAACAAGACAATATGCTTATGAGACAGTTTTGGACAAGATTCAAGGGTTAGGATATTCTGTGATAGATGAAACAGAAGACTTGCAGCAAAATGTAAAGTTGACGGTGAGAAGATGGAGGTAATTTCAGTAATTAACCTAAAAAATATATGCGTGGGGCTTGATGTCTATAAGGCAAAAAATAGAATAACACGTTTATTTCCTTCTATGGAAAATAGGATAGATGTAGAGTTTGTTGAAGCAGATTGCAGGAGGTTTATGGTTCTGGACTGTGAATACAATGACAAGGAAAATATAATCAAACTGAAAGTCGCCTCCAAAAATCCCATAAGACATTTACCATCGATTTACCAAGAGAATGATTTTCTGAGAAAATATCTGATGATTTTTCAGCATATCATGAACGAAACTTCTATAACATTAGACAATATAAACAACCTGTTCAGGCCAATGGAGATAGACTCAAAATTTTTACCTGTAATTTCAAATTGGATTGGAGTTAATTATGAGTTGTTAGGAACGGAGGATATCGCAAGAAAAGTTTTGCAATATGCAGTTCCCTTATATAGATATAGGGGAACAAAACTGGGAATGAGAACCTTACTGTTTCTTGTGACTGGAGTAGTGCCAGAGATTATGGAAGGGAATTTGCCCTTTGAGGCAATGAGCATTACAGAACAAACAGATATAAATGCTGTAATTCTTGAATCTGACGGAAAAGATTCTGTTTTCAGTGTGTATTTTCCAGTCTACATGGAAGAATTCTCATTCGATTTAAGAAAAAGAATTTATAGAATCGTACAAAGTGAAAAACCTATAAATACACGAGGATACCTATACTTTAAGAAGAAAAAAGAGGTAGCAAGGAAAGTCACCGTCATATCTGAAGATATGCAAATAATGGGTGAGGAAGGTTTTACTATATAATAAATGACCTATTATAAGTAGGCTGTACTGAAGGTAAACAAATGCAACACCTAGAAGCAAAGATACGAGAGTTAGAAAGAAGATATGGAGAGCTGACCACAGGGCAAATAGGCAAGGCAGCCCAGGTGAGGAAAACAGCTTTCCAGGCATGCCATCCAGTGCTGGCAGCGGTGGTGGACAATCGGGATCCAGAGTGTCTTGGACGGATACGAGTAAGCCAAGAAATGTTTGCCCCCGGCAGTGTGAGCGGATGGCTACCTATAGTAGGCCATTGGAAGAAAAAGGAGAGCGGGTGGTGGGCACTGCCAGAGATTGGAGTGCAGGCACTGGTGATGTACACTCTGTCAGACAGAAGCGAAGGGTATGTTCTTGGCTTCATCTATGACGAGTTACACCGAGTGCCCAAAGGAGGAGCAAAAAGCACCCTGCTACAGACAAAAAAGCATAGAATAGAGATAATAGAAGAAGAAGGCAAGGAAGAAATCCTCATAGAAAGTAAGGCAGGCAAAATGAGGTGCCAGATAAGCAAGGGTGGAGGCATCCAGCTGGTGAATGAACTTGGGGATATAAGGATACGGTGCAGGAACATAAAGATAGAAGGGAGAGAAGGGGTTTGTCTAAAAGCAGGAGGAAAAATAGAGATAAGCAGCGAAGGCAATTTTCAGGTGAAAGCTAGTAAAAAGGCAGCCCTAACAGGAGAAGAAGTGAGCCTGAAAGGAAAGAACATACGACTGAATGGTAGCAGGGGAGTTACAGCTCAGGGGAAGCCGGTGGCCAAGCAAAATGATAGGGTGGTAGGATTCGACACCCACATAATGGTGATTCCGGCAGGAACAGGCACGGCTAATGTACCATTACCCCATCCGTTTATAGGGCAGATAAAGGGGAAGGTAAGTAGCAACGTGAAGATGGGATACAGCGGAGTGGCTACCAAGGGGAGCGTTGCCCGCCATGATGACAGTATGCACCTGCAGTTACCTGGCACGATACAGTTTTTGAACAGCCCTAAGAAGGAGGGGGAAGTAACAGGTGGCACGATAGGAGAAGTGAAGGTAAATGGAAAAGAAGTAGCGGTGGTAGGTAGCCTGGTAAGCACCTGTAACGACGTGGGGATGAGGGACAACAGCACCATAGTGGCCCTGGGAGCCAGCATGCCCATGCCAATGATAATTCATCCCAAGAACACAGCTAGGTACCAAAGAGAGCAGGATGAAGCAGAGAAGAAGGAACCAAGATTCAGCAGCGTAAGATGGAGCAAGAATAGTTGTGAAGAAGGGGAGGAAGTGGAGCTCACAGCCAGCGTACAAGACATTGCCGACGGAAACATGGTGACACTACAGGTATTCCCAGAAGGGAGCGGGCCTGAGAATGGCCCAGAATACGCCCGATTCCCCCTGACGGTGAAGAAAGGAGCGGTAAGTGCCAAGTGGAAATACAAGGCAGACCAAGGGGAGCTCCCACCAGAAAGCAATCCTAGGTTTATATTCAGTGCCCA
>JAEIGA010003354.1_pt1 | contig 25136 bp, 20 predicted proteins | sample 9270691 | NCBI WGS metagenome assembly JAEIGA01 (sample SAMN17057246, study PRJNA624740) | gut metagenome | biome: biome; isolation source: fecal sample | host: Bos grunniens | place: China: Xizang | collected 2019
TATCGTAGCAAAATTTATACCAAGTGATGAATTTTCACCTTATGTAACCGAGGTCGAGATAATCTTGAAATTTCGCAACAAATACATAGCACGACAAGTAGAAAATGATTGCAAGTGGTATTCGATAAAACGAAGTGATTTTGGCGAAACAGTATTCCTCACCAAAGAGGAAGCAGAAGAAAAGTTAAAGGAAGTGAATAGTAATGCGTGAGATATTGTTTAGAGGTAAATCTAATTGGGATGACGGAAAAGTAAAAAAAGGCGATTGGCTTTATAGTATGACTATTCATCCACATTGTTCAACCGATACCGAAATTACAAGTTATTATATCGGTATGGGAAACAAGACTATTGACGGCAAAACATTAGGACAATACACAGGCTTAACCGACAAGAACGGCACAAAGATTTTTGAGGGGGATATTGTTAAACACCCCATTGGAACATTCGCTATTAAGTTTTTAAATGGTACATTTTGTTGCTCGTTAATTGAAGATGATTACCTTACTGATTTGTGTTCAATACATAATCAATGTGAAGTTATCGGCAACATACACGATAACACCGAATTGTTAAAGGAGCGTGAGGGGTAATGAAAACTGTAAACCAAACCGCACCTGCCGTATGCGAAATCTGTGGTAACGTATTCCAAACGAAATATGCTTTTATTTGTCCTAAATGTCGCAAGAAAACATTAAGCGAAAGAGCCAAAAAGATTAATCTTAGTAAACTTGGTAATGAAGCAAGGTGGAAAAAGGAGCGTGAGTGGTAAAAATGCTTTGCTTAAATTGTAATAAGCATTTTGTCGGCAAAGGGTGGTTTTGTTGGTCGGGCAATAAAAAATCTGTTCCTCATTGCAATAATGGAAACCCTGACAAAAACAGAATTTTATACAATTCAAAAGATAAAAGTATAACAACAGAAAGAAAACTAATTGAAAGAGGTGTAATAAATGCCCGATAAAAAACTAACCGATAACGAGATTGTAAAGGCTTTGGAGTGTTGCTTGGCTAATACCAATGATAATTGTTCTGTGTGCCACTTTAGCGGAAGCAACCAAAGCTGTATTGATGTGTTAATACAATATGCCCTTGACCTAATCAACCGCCTACAAGCAAGAGTTGAAAAATGCGAAAAGGTTGAATACTTTGCGGATAAAACTATTGCGACACTACAAGCAGAGAACGAGAAGTTGAAAGAAAACCTAAACATTGAACTTGAAAACTTTGCTACGGAATATGATAACAAAATCAAAGCCGAAGCATACAAAGAGTTTGCGGAAAAGTTATGTGAAGATTGGCAAGAAGGTGAAGACGAAGTTCGTTGTGTTATAAACATTCCAAGGTGGATTATGCACACTTATGAAGAAATGGTGGGTGATGCCGAATGTTCATAATAGGCTTATTTTGTGGCGTTCTATTAGGCGGTGTGCTAATGGCAATTATCTGTGTAGGTGATGATGAAGGAGAGTAAAAAATGAAAGTAAATCATAGAGGATTAACTGCCGTACAAAGTGAAAATAATCTTCACGTTATGGTGTTTGCCGAGGATGGTCGTGCAGTAATGCATTGTACTTGTGATAACAAAATGAATGAAAACGAACTGAGAAGTGTGATTGATAATTATTTCAACATCATAAGCAACGAGGGAGGTTTTTTTAGATGAAATCAAGAATTTCCCTAACCAATCGTTTATCAAGTAAGCAAAAAGCGGACATCAGAGAATATTGTGCCAAGGAGTTGCTTCAGCAACAAAAGGAACATACTCGCAGGATGATTAAGATATTCTGTGTAGTTCTGCATAAAGAGTTTAAATTCGGTGCAGAGAGATGCTTAAAGGCTCTTACCAAAATAGAGGAGCTTAGTTATCAGCGAGATAATGACGAGGTGTTTTGGACTCATATAGACAAGACTCTTGAGCAGATAGGTCTCACCTTTCCGCCTGAAGATTATGAGAAAATGGATTTATAGACAAAAGGGAGGAGTAATATATGGTCAGATACGAAAATGATTGTTGCGATTGTGCTGCACCCGGATATCCTTGTTTGGGGTCATCTTGTCCTAAAAGGAACGTACCCCACTATTACTGTGATAAGTGTGGTATAGAGGTAACTAAGTACGAGTTACATTACTACGAGGACAGTGACGAGTATGTCTGCCGAGATTGCCTCGAGGAACTGTGCGAGGAGGAGTGATGGCCTATGGCTAAACATTATACTTCTAACAAAGCAATATGTCCCTTCTATAAGCATGAGAGTAGACAAGTCATATACTGCGAAGGGGTTAAGGAAGGTACCGTATTACACCTCGCCTTTGCTAATCCTTCTGATTGCTTATTACATAAAAAGCAATATTGTCGGTGTGGTAATTGTTCTAAGTGTCCTATAAGTACACTGCTTATGTCTAAGTATAATAATAGATAGGAGTTGTTGTATCATATTTTATTATAATAAATCTAATAAGTATGGTAACACTAAGATTACGATAGATGGCGAGACCTTTGATAGCAAAAAAGAGTACCGCAGATATTGTGAACTCAAGCTGCTTGAAAGGGCAGGGGAGATAACAAACCTACAGAAGCAAGTTAAGTATATTCTTATTCCTGCCCAGTATGAAGCCTATGAGAGATATGGTAAGAGTGGAAAAAGGCTCAAGGATGGGCAGAAGTTACTTGAAAAGGAATGTGCCTACATAGCAGACTTCGTGTACCAAGATGCTCATACCGGGGAACTCATAGTTGAGGATACCAAAGGTATGCGGACAAAGGATTACATCATCAAAAGGAAACTGATGTTATCGGTTTATAACATCAAAATAAGCGAGATTTAGGGGGACTTCGGTCTCCCTTTTCTTATGTCTGTAGGGGTGGTTATTTTTTTGAAATAATTGTTTTAAAATATTCTCATAATGATGAAGGAAGGAGTTTTCTGTGGATTGGAAAAAGTTAAGAGCAGAGTATATCAAGGGTGGAACGAGCTACAGAAAGCTCGCAGAAAAGTATAATGTTTCATTCCATACCTTGAGGAAACAAGCAGCCAAAGAAAATTGGAAGGCTCTTAGGGATGAAGTTGCTACAAAAACGGTCACAAAAATCGTTGAAATAGAATCTGACCAACAAGCAGACCGAATGAAGAGGCTTCTCACAGTATCAGATAAGTTACTTATGGCTGTTGAGGATGCGGTTGAACAGTTCCAAGCAGGTGAGTTATTGCTTGATAAAGGTGCTTTGAAATCCCTCTCAGGAACTATCAAAGATATTAAAGATATTCAAAGTATCAAGACCGAACTTGACATTGAGGAACAGAAGGCAAGGATTGCGATCCTCAAGAAGCAGGCTGAAGCGGATAAGTTTGATGATGAAAAGCCTCATGGTGTGGTGCTAATGCCGCCTATTATGAAAGACTTAACACCTCCAAAGGAGGATAACGATGGATAACGTTGTATGGTCACCTCAACCAAGGCAGTTGGAGTTCATGATGCGACCCGAAAATGAAGCCTTGTATGGCGGTGCTGCAGGTGGTGGTAAGTCGGATGCTTTGGTTATTGAAGCCACAAGGCAGGTACATATACCTCACTACAAAGCATTGATACTTCGTAAGACATATCCACAGCTCACGGAACTGATTGAAAAGTCATTGAGGTATTATCCCATAGCATTCCCAAAAGCTCGATATAACGCCTCGGAACATACATGGCATTTTCCAAGCGGTGCAAAGATAGTATTTGGCTCAATGCAGCATAGCAAAGACAAGCTGAATTACCAAGGTAAGGCTTATGACTTTATTGCATTTGATGAGTTAACTCACTTCACTTATGAAGAATATATATATCTTTCCTCTCGTAACAGAGCCAATGGCGCAGGAACGAGAGTGTATATGAGAGCAACTGCTAATCCCGGAGGAATTGGTCACGGATGGGTAAAAGAGAGGTTTATCACGGCAGCAGAGCCTATGACTACTATATGGGAAAAGGTTGCTATTGAACACGATGGTAAGACAGATGTGAGACACAGGTCAAGGATATTTGTTCCTTCATCAGTGTTTGATAACAAAATATTGCTTGAGAATGACCCTGAATATCTAACAAGACTTGCATCTATGCCTGAGGCAGAGAGAAAAGCCTTGCTTTATGGAGATTGGGACAGTTACAGTGGTCAGTATTTTGCTGAATGGAGAGATAAGCCTGAGCATTATGATGACAGACAATGGACTCATGTCATCAATCCCTTTAAGATACCCGACCATTGGAAGATATATAGGTCATTTGACTGGGGATATAACAAGCCATTCTCTTGTGGATGGTGGGCAATCGATACCGATGGTGTAGCCTATCGCATACTTGAGTTATACGGATGCACCAAGACTCCAAATGAAGGTCTTAAATGGACAGCAAAACAGGTATTTGAAGAGATACATCGCATAGAGTCCGAACACGAATGGCTTAAAGGTAAGCACATCAACGGTGTTGCCGATCCTGCAATATTCTCTGCCGATGGTGGCGAGTCAATAGCAGAATCTGCTCAAAAGTGCAGAGTTTACTTCACACCGGGAGACCATCAACGAATCCCCGGATGGATGCAGATGCATTATAGATTGGCTTTTGATGAGAATGGATACCCCATGATGTATGTCTTTAAGAACTGCAAGGCATTCATAAGGACGGTGCCTACGCTTATATTCGATGAACACAAGGTTGAAGACCTTAATACAGAAGGTGAAGACCATATTGCTGATGAAACTCGCTATTTCTGTATGAGTAGACCTATAAAGCCGAGGATTGCTAATAAGCCTGATGAGTATACAGGCAAGAATCCTCTCAACCTATTCTTAGATATACCAAAAGAAAATCTCGGCAAGACTCAGACAAAACCGAGGATGATTATAAAAGACGGAGGAAAAGATGGCTCTATTTGATTTCATAAAGAAAAAAGAAGCACAGCCTACTGCTCAAGGCATGGCTGTTGGTACTGCTAAGCAGCCAATAGGTAAGACTCAAGTTCAAACAGCCTATCAGACCTTACTCAAGTATAAGCAAGGCAAGGCTAATCTTGAGCAGAAAATAGTAGATAACGAGCAGTGGTATAAGATTCGCCACTGGGAGTGTATGAGAGATGCTAAAAAGGATGTTCAGCCTGCATCGGCTTGGCTCTTTAACTGTATAGCCAACAAACATGCAGATGCAATGGATAACTTCCCCTCTCCTAATATCCTTCCTCGTGAAGAAGGAGATAAGGCTGAAGCCGAGATGCTCTCATCTATTATCCCTGTAGTTCTCGATCAGAACGAGTTTGAACAGACATATAGTGATGTATGGCACTATAAACTCAAGGCAGGTACTGGTGTATACGGAGTCTTTTGGGACAATACCAAACTCAATGGACTTGGTGATATTTCAATCCGTAAGGTTGACCTCATCAATCTCTTTTGGGAATCGGGTATTACCGACATTCAGAAGTCTCGCAATGTATTCCATGTAGAGCTTGCCGACAATGATTTGCTCGTTGCTTCTTATCCCCAGTTAGCAGGCAAACTTGGTGAATCCACATTGGACATCAGCAAGTATGTATATGATGACACCGTTGACACCTCCAATAAATCTGCCGTTATTGATTGGTACTATAAAAAGAATCAAAACGGCAGAACGGTGCTTCACTACTGTAAGTTTGTTAATGATGAGGTGCTGTTTGCTACAGAGAACGAGACCAAGCCTATGGTTAATGATATGGGCGAGGTAATCCGTCCTGCTATGGCTGAAACTGGTTGGTACGATGACGGAGAGTTCCCATTCGTATTTGATGTACTCTTCCCAGTTGAAGGCTCTCCTGCAGGCTTTGGATACATAGATATAGGCAAAGATGCTCAAACCTACATAGACCGAGGCGATCAGGCAATCATGATGAATATGCTTGCCAATGCTAAACCTCGCCACTTTATCCGTGATGATGGCTCGGTAAACGAGGAAGAATATGCCGATATGACCAAGGACTTCGTTCATGTGGACGGAAACCTCGGACAAGACAGCATCCTTCCTATTCAAGGCAAACCTCTTAATGATATCTATGTCACAGTTAAAAACAACAAGATTGATGAACTGAAGGAAACCACTGGCAACAGAGATATCTCCACTGGCGGTACTACAAGCGGTGTTACGGCTGCATCAGCCATAGCCGCTATGCAAGAGGCAGGAAGCAAGTTATCAAGAGATAATAGCAAGTCAGCCTACAGAGCATACCGCAAACTGATAGTGATGGTTATTGAAAGAATCCGTCAGTTCTATGATATGCCACGATGCTTCCGTATTATGGGACAGAATGGTGCTGCACGATTCGTAGAGTATTCCAATGCTAACCTTCAGGCTCAACCTATTACCAACGAATTTGGTGTTGAGATGGGTGGAAGAAAGCCTCTCTTTGATATAGAGATAACTGCACAGAAGCAGAGTCCATACTCCAAGATGGCACAAAATGAATTGGCATTGCAGTTCTATCAATCAGGATTCTTCAATCCTCAGATGTCAGACCAAGCGCTCGCCTGCCTCGATATGATGGACTTTGATAGAAAGCAGTTCATAATGCAAAAGATTTCGCAGAACGGCACTATGTATCAACAGATACTTATGATGCAACAGCAGATGCTGATGCTTGCTCAAATAGTAGACAAGCACGAAGGCAGTAATCTTGTTGAGCAGATATCCGCAGGCATCACTGGTGGGGTCACCTCCCCTTCTCCCATCGGTGGTGCAGGCGGTGATTCTCCTGCCGAGAATGTAGAGCAAACCGAGGCTCTTGGAGGTAAAGAGGGCAAGGAATCCTCTACTACCAAAAAGGCAAGGCAGAGAGTGGCTGAGTCCACTGACCCAACATAAGAGGTGATGTGAATGATTAAAGCAACATTTACCTATATGAAAGATACAGATACCATTGCTATGAGTATTGAAGGACATTCAGGACAAGCGGAAAAAGGAAAAGACTTAATCTGCTCTGCTGCTTCAATACTCGCATACACTGTTGCTAAGTATGTTGAATATGTTGAAAATGCAGAAGGACTATTACTCAAACCTCGTATTGAAATAGAGGACGGACATATGCTCATAGTAGCAAAGCCTACCGAAAGGTATCTTGCAGAGGTACTGAATGCCTTTTTCGTTGCGGAGGTGGGTTTTCACCTTCTCGCAGAGAATTATCCACAGTATGTGGAAATTGAGATGTTTGGTAAGGCTTAATGCCTTAAATATATACCAACGAATCGTCCACGTTACGGACAGAAAGGACATTTTATGGATAAGAAAAACTTATTCCTAATGACCCTCGATCTTCAACTCTTCGCAGAAGGTGGAGACGGTGGCACAGGGTCGGAGGGAGCAACGGGCGCAACCGAGACAGACGCCGTGTCTCAAACATCAATCACCGATGCGGATGGTACTACTGCAACCAACATTGACCGTGAAGCAGAATTTGAAAAACTCATTAAGGGCGAGTACAAAGACCTTTACGATTCAAGAATGCAGGATACCATTCAAAAAAGACTCAAAGGTCAAAAGGAAACTGTCGAAAAGTATGAGGCTCTCGCTCCTACACTTGAGACTCTTGCTAAGAAGTATGGTGTTGATGCTTCCGACATAGATGCGCTGAATAAAGCCATTGAGGAAGACGATGCTTACTACGAGGAAGAAGCTCTTGAAAAGGGAATCACAGTAGAGCAACTTAAACAGATTAAAAAGATGGAAAAAGAGAATGCCGAACTCAAAAAACTGCGTGACGAACAGAATGCCAAGGAAGCAGCCGAGAAAAAGGTTGCAGGATGGATGGAAGAGTCAAAGCAAGTTAAGGCAATCTATCCTCAGTTTGACCTAAAAGGCGAGTTGCAGAATCCAAAGTTCGTAGACCTCCTACGTGTACCGGGTGTCGATGTGCGAACTGCTTATGAACTCACCCATAAGGATGAAATCATTGCAGGTGCTATGCAGTTTACGGCCAAAACTGTAGAAAAGAAAATCGCAGACAAGATAGCCGCTAACGGGGCAAGACCTACCGAAAACGGACTCAACTCACAGAGTGCATCACTAACCAAGAGTGACGTGTCACAACTCTCCAAAGCCGACATTCTCGATATTCAGAGAAGAGTCGCACGAGGAGAAAAGATAAGTTTCGGTTAAACAGAATCTATCCAATCTCCTTGTAATCAAAACTATTAAATTAAAAGGAGATTAAAACTATGTTATTCAAAACAATTAACCTTCAGCTCTTTGCTGAAATGAACACCAACACAACCCTTTCTGCTGGTCTTTCAGTAGAAAACAAAACCTTCTATGACAAGACCCTTCTTGTTGAAGCACAGCCTAACCTCATTCATGACCAGTTTGCACAGAAGAGACCGATCCCGAAGAATGGCGGTAAGAAAATCGAGTTCCGTAAATTCGCTTCTCTTCCCAAAGCTCTCACTCCTCTTACTGAAGGTGTAACCCCGGATGGTAAGAGCCTTAATGTAACCTCAATCGAGGCAGAAGTAGCACAGTATGGTGACTATGTAGTTTACTCTGATGTGCTTGACCTTACTGCTATCGACCCTGTAGTTACTGAGGGTGTTAAGGTTATCGGTAATCAGGCAGGTTTAACTCTTGATACCATTACTCGTAACATCTTGCAGAGTGGTAAGAATGTATTCTTCTGCTCTAAAGAAGACGGTACCGAAGTTACCACTCGTGAAGGTCTTGACAACACTTGTAAACTAACCGCAAAGATGGTTAAAAAGGTTGCTGCTTTCCTCAAGAAAGTAAATGCTCCCAAGATTGATGGCTCTTATGTTGCTATCATCCATCCGTTTGTGGCTTATGATTTACAGAATGACCCCGAATGGATTGAGGCTCACAAGTACACCACTCCCGAAAACATCTATGAAGGTGAACTCGGTAAAATCGGTGGTGTAAGATTCGTTGAATCTTCTGAAGCCAAGGTTTATGAAGGCGGTGTATTCGGTTGTATCTTCCTCGGTGCTAATGCCTATGGTGTTACCGAGATTGAAGGCGGTGGCTTGAGAACTATCATCAAGCAGTTAGGCTCTTCAGGTGTAGCCGATGCCCTCGATCAGAGAGCTTCTATCGGTTGGAAGGCTATTAAAACTGCCGAGATTCTTCTCGATGCATACCTTATTCGTGTTGAGTGTAAGTCCGAACTCAGCGAGGATGTTGAAGCCAACTAATTGACCAAGGTACGAATGGCAACATTCGGATAATGGGGAGGGAGGTAATCCCTTCCTCCCTAAATATTAAGGAGGCTAATTATGGCAGAAACAAAATCAACAACCGCAAAATCTAAAAAGAGTAAACTCTTTCCCAACGAGCCGTTGGTAACCATTAACATCCCTATTACTCGTTCTGAAAAGGAGGATGTATGGGTTGCTGTTAATGGCAAGTCGATGCAGATAAAACGTGGTGTAGATGTAGAAGTTCCGCTTTGTATTGCAAAGGCACTCGAGCATTCACAAAATATGCTTATTGAAGCTATGGAATATGAGGCTGCTGCAATGGGCAAGGCTTCTGCTAATGAACTCAACTAAAAAAAGAAGAAAAGCGGACACAGAGTTGTCCGCTTTTTTAGAATAAGGACGGTGAAAAAGATGACCATTATAGAGGCAATCAACCGAATTGACTCACTCAAACCAAACAACTATACCCCTGAGGAAAAAATAGCATGGCTTTCTACTCTTGATGGAATTATAAAGACAGAAATTATCGATACTCACGAGGGGTCAGAGGAAATAACCTTTAATGGATACGATACGGACACTCCAATTGGCACTGAGTTGCTCGTTCCTGCTCCCTATGATGATATCTACATCAAGTGGCTTGAGGCACAGATTGATTATACAAACGGAGAGACCCCTAAGTATAACAACAGTATAACAATGTATAATACGGCATATTCTGCGTTTCAAAGGCATTATAACCGCACCCATATGCCAATAGGTAAATCTATTAAATTCTTTTGAGAGGAGGAGAGAGAATGAAATTACCGCTACTTAATGAGATCGAAACATCAAGAAGCCTTGTTGATGTGTTCAATGGATATAATCACAATCTACGGATAGGTGATGGAGAGTTCCACGATATGAAGAATCTTACCTCCACACATTATCCAGTTCTCTCTCCAAGAGGTAAACGAGGCACTTATCAATATCCCGAAGGCAGCGGTGATAACCACAAGCCAAACGGACTCATATCCAAAGATGCACTGTGTTATGTAGATGGTGCAAAGCTATTTATCAACAACCATGAGATTGTTGGTCTTGAACTTTCAGACTCCCCAAAACAAATGATTTCAATGGGTGCATACATAATCATAATGCCTGATAAAAAGTATGTGAACACAAAGGATTTTACTGATATAGGCAACATTGAAGCATCGTTCCCTGCAACAGAGGGCGAGACATTAACTGTGACTTATGAGATGTGTAAGCTTGACGGAACAGTATACACGGATGTTTTGAAGAACTCCACTGCACCCGAAATTACAGAGGAGATGGAGAATGATGCATCTGAAATCCCCCTATGGATTGATACATCATCCACACCTCACGCCTTGAAGCAGTATTCCACAGCAAGTAAGGTATGGAATCAAATCGCAACTACCTACGTGAAGATATCCGCACCGAACATTGCTTCCAGTTTTAAGCAATATGATGCGGTAAAGATATCGGGATTACCAGTAGATGAGATTACACAGCTTGAAGACCTTGAGAACAAGGTTAGTGTGCTGTGGGATGCTCACCACGATGAAGAGAATCCATCAAACGATTATATAGTTGTGATTGGCTTTATTGACGAGGTAGCAACACACGAAACCCAACTGCGTATCGAGAGAAAAATGCCTATTATGGACTTTATTATTGAGTCGGGCAATAGGCTTTGGGGATGCCGATACGGAAAGAATGCCAAGGGAGATGTGGTTAACGAGATATATGCATCAAAACTCGGTGACTTTAAGAATTGGAATTGTTTTATGCAAATCAGCACCGACAGTTATGCGGCATCACTCGGTACTGACGGACAGTTTACTGGAGCAATAACCCACTTGGGATATCCCCTATTTTTTAAGGAAAATTATGTTCACAAGGTATACGGAAATTACCCTGCGAACTTTCAAATACAGACTACGGCTTGTAGAGGTGTGCAGGAAGGCAGCTCAAAGAGCCTCGCCATAGTAAACGAGGTGCTTTACTATAAATCGAGAAATGCCGTGTGCGCCTACGATGGCTCTCTGCCTACCGAAATATCTGCGGTGCTTGGAGATGTGTCTTACAGTGATGCAGTAGCCGTGGCACATGGCAATAAGTATTACATATCTATGAAGGACAGTAACGGAGAATACAGCCTTTTTGTATATGATGCGAGGAAAGGTTTGTGGCATAAAGAGGATGACCTTGCGGTAAAAGACTTCTGCTCTTGCCGAAATGAACTTTATTGCATTCCACATAACAGCACCGAAATCAAGACAATGTTTGGAAGCGGAACTGTAGATACCTCCCTCGTCAAATGGATGGCTGAAACTGGAGTTATAGGGATGTATACCCCCGATAAAAAGTACATCTCAAGGCTTAACATCAGAATGTCTACAGATATAGGTACAAAAGTGCAAATCTTTGCACAGTATGACTCAATTGGAGAATGGGAGATGCTTTCTTCTATGAACGGAGTAAACCTTCGCACCTTCTCTATCCCGATCCGCCCCAAACGATGCGACCATTTCAGACTTCGTATAGTTGGCGAGGGAGATGCGAAAATATTCTCTATCACCAAGACTTTGGAACAAGGGAGTGACCGATAATGAATATCGATTTACGATTCCCTAACATAACTGCACCAACCCCGGCAGGGCAGATGGCTCAAATGCAAAGTTATGTGCATCAACTTGTGCAACAACTCAACTGGGCATTCAACACTATTGAGGAGGCACAAAGCGGAAACACATCAAATGTTGTGATAAACAAGCCAAGCGAGGATGTTTCGCCAAAGGAAGCCGAGGATACCTTTAACTCGATAAAGGCTCTCATAATCAAATCTGCGGACATTGTAAAGGCATATGAGGAAACCATTATGACCAATTTTAATGGTGAATACTTTGCCGACTCTGATTTTGGGACTTTTCTTGAGCAGACAAGCAGGTCTATCGAGGAGAACTCAAAGGGTGTTACCGATGTTTATACCAATGTGCAGACCATAACAAACAAGGATGGCTCTGGTGCATTGGATAAACTGTCAAAGGACGTTAGAGAAACCAACACCTATATTAAAAGGGGATTGCTTGGGTATGACAAGGAAACTGGTGCAGCAGTATATGGTATTGCCGTTGGTGAAACCGACAAAGAAAGCGGTGTCTATAAGAAGTATGCTTGGTTTACTGCGGATAAACTTTCCTTCTTTGATGCAAATGACAACGAGGTAGCCTATATCGGTAACGGATGTCTGTATATATTAGGCACATCAAGGTTTATCGGTGATGTGTTTTTCGGTGGATACAGGGCAGATACATCCGATGGGTTGGCGTTTACATGGATAGGATAAGGAGGTTGATAATATGGCAAGTTCGTTTACTCTAAAGAGCAGTTCGTATGATGGGAGATATTTACAACTTTCTTGTAAGCAAACCAAAGACACTGCTAATAATAAATCAAAAATAGATTGGACATTATCATCCCTCGGTGGCTCTGACAACTATTATAGTACAGGCCCTACAACTGTCACCATTGCAGGACAGCAAGTATTTTCCAAAGGCAGAGTAAATTGGGATAGCAAGACATTCCCTGCCTCCAAAGGCAACGTGAGCGGAACTATTTATGTAAGCCATGATACACTTGGGGAAAAATCTGTAGAAGTAAAGTTAACTACTGCGATATATGTAGGTACAACAAGCACCTTCAAAGATAAATGGACACTTGACAATATACCAAGACAAGCAAAGATAACGGCTGTGGAGGATTTTACGGATGTAGATAATCCAAGCTTTTCCTTTAGCAATCCCGGCGGCTTCCCTATGGACGTTTGGCTTGAGCCTAATCCGGTTGGTGACCACCTATGCATAAGAAAAGACATCCCAAACACTGGTAGTTACACTTGGGAATTAACCGATGCAGAACGAGAAGAACTGCGAAATAAATGTGCAGGGGTAAAATGCACAATAAGAGTCGGTCTTTATTCATATATCAGTGGCAAAGAATATGCAGACTACAAAGACAAAACATTCTATATGACGGAGAACGATGCCACAAGACCTGCGGTATCTATGACCGCAACTCTTAACAATGGCTCTTTACCGAGTCAGTTTGACGGAATGTATATTCAAGGCAAGTCAAGACTTGATGTGAGTATATCTGCACAAGGCAAATACTCGGCAGAAATTACCGGTTATTCCGCTGACATCGGTGGTGAGATATACAATTCTCAATCGTTTGTTTCAAATGTTATTCAAAAAGAAGGCAAAGTGGATGTCATTGGTTATGCCAAAGACTCAAGACAGTTTACAGGCTCTGACAAGCAGGAGATCGAGGTTATTCCGTACTCAAAACCTTTAGTCATTCCAATAGGCAGTGAGACAGCAATATCTTGCTACCGAAGTGATGGAAACGGAGTAAGGGTCGGCAACAGCACATCGTTGTGGATTAAAGCAAAGAGGACATATTATTCTTTATCAGGTAAAAACCAATGTGCATTGCAGTGGAGAAGCAAACTGGTTACGGATGTTTGGGATGATGCGAGACACGTATGGAAAGATTTAATTCCAAAAACTGACACCATAACCACCGAGTACAATGCCTTGCTACAGGGTGAGGTGTTTGACCTTCGCAAGTCTTATTCAGTTCAAATCAGAGCAATAGATGATATCGGTGAGTTTGACCCAAAAACCTTTGAAATACCGACACAAGATGTTGCATTGCATCTTGGCAGAGGCGGTAAGAATGTTTCGGTTGGTACTTACTGTGATTATTCAAAAGAGTATACATTCTATTCAGATTGGGTTGGAATGTTCGACAAAGGTCTTTGGGGGTCATCCCTTAACTGCAATGTAACCGATGTGCTGACCTTCGCAGAAGAATGCATGGATGGTTTACAACCGATTATAATCAATGACTCAACAAGCCGAGACAATCTACCCGATGGCAATTATGCTTATTCGGTTGGCATTGTTCACAAGAGAGCTGCCGACCAGTGCAATGTGATTTTGATGGACTACACATCGGGCAAAATCGCAATAAATGTTCTTTTGGGCGAGGCTTGGACAGGGTGGAAATATATCACACCACAATAATAAAGGAGGAAAAACAAATGAGATTAAATTTACAACTATTTGCAAAGAAGGTTGATGACTCCCTTGTGCAAGATGTTATCAACGGCAAATATGGTAACGGAGGAGCAAGAAAAACCGCTCTTGCCAACGCAGGGTATGATTATTCGGAAGTGCAATCGTTGGTTAATGCAAAACTCAACGGCACTTCTCCCACTACATTGACAAGCAATGTACCAACAACTACCCCAATTACCACAACAAACGCCTATTATGGTGCGGAGCCGCAGAAACCGGGTGATTTTACCTATGACCCATACCAATCTAACTGGCAACCCTACATTGAAGATACTCTCAAAAAGATTTTAAACCGAGAAAAATTCTCATATGACCTCAACGGAGACGCTCTTTATCAACAGTATAAAGACCAATATACGACTCAAGGTAAGTTGGCTTCGATGGATGTTATGGGACAAGCAGCCGCTATGACAGGAGGCTACGACAGTTCCTATACTGAAACCGCAGGTCATCAGGCTTACCAAGGTTATCTTCAGCAACTTAACGATAAAGTCCCCGAACTATATCAACTTGCTCTTAGCCAGTATAACCAAGAAGGTCAAGACCTCAAAGACCAGTATGCACTTTATGCCGATATGGACGAGCGAGAATATGGCAGACATATTGATGACCTTAATATGAGATATGGCATGCATCGTGATGATGTCGCAGATTGGCAGTATGAAACTGAGCTTGAATATAGGAGAAACCGAGACGCTATTGCAGATGCAGAGACCAAAAGGCAATATGCCTACGATACGGCTATGGCTATGCTTAACCTTGGTGTTATGCCATCTCCTCAAATGCTTAAAGATGCAGGAATCTCTTCCGCAGATGCAAAGGCTATCATTGCTAAGATAAAAAAAAATGAGAAAAAAGCAACACAATATAGCAGTTCCAACAATCCTAAACCCACTCCCACACCTAAGCCCGCTCCTGCACCTACTGGCTTCAACGGCTCTACTTACGAAGAAGCTGTTGCCTATTTGAAGAAAAACGGAGTTCCAAGTGGAAGTGCCGCAGGTATGATGACACAGTCAGAGTGGGCGAGAAGAAAAGCCTCTTACGAGGCTAACGGCACAGGAGGCGCAGAAGTTAAGAATTATTCCAGTTATGCAGAGTATATTCGAGCTTATGTGGAGTATCAAATACAGAAACACGGCAAATAAAGGAGGAGTTATATGACATTCTCGGAGTGGAGTAACAAAAAGAAGAAATATCAGCAAGAAGAACAAGAACAAGAGCGAAGAAAAAACACCCAAGCCGCACTTGGAAACACAATGTCTTTTTCTGATTGGAGCAACAACAAAATAGCGAGTCAGGTGGATGGAAATTATATTAACTCTTTTTTAAAGGATGCAAGAGATTATTTTTCAAGTGTTGATAAAGATTACAAAAACATTGGTTACAAAAATGCTTCCTCTCTTTATGATGACTACTCCTCAAAGAGTGTTGAATTAGGCAGAAGGGCAAGCACCATAAGAGCCTATCTTAATTCCAATAGGAATAGCATCGATGAGAAGACCTACAATGACCTAATGAAAACCCTTGATGACTTCGATACGAATAGAAGCTCCGTATCTAATCAACTGCTAAAGAGTTCTCAATATTACTCTCAGTGGGATACCGAGGACGATTACAAGAAGGCCGTTAAGGCTCAAAAAGATTATGAGGCTATGACAACCCTCGACCTTAATGCCGTTCAAAAAGAAATTAAAGACCTTGAAACAAAGAAAAAAGAGCGTGATGCTATATCAAGCAAACGAAACACTCTCTATAATCAAATTTACAATGGTTATATTAGAGGAGGATTCGGCAAGGATAAAGCAAAATCTGTTGCCTCAAAAGACCCAAGAATCGTGAGTTATGACGAGCAACTCTCTGCCTATGGGGATATAGACTCTCCCCTCTTGGAGAAAAAAACCACTTACAACCAAGCAAAGCGTATTCAAACTGGTATTAAACTTACCAACGATGCCTTAAATGATATAGACTTCGGTGATTATAATACAACCAATAAAGAGTTTGCTGATGACCGCACATATAAGTACATCAATAATATTGATAACTTCAAGAATACGGAAGATTCATTTTGGTTAAAACACAGCACATACACCAATGACCAAGGCTTAACCTTTTCTTCCGAAAAGCCTACATATATTGATGCTAATTATGAGCATATGACCGATGACGAAAAAAGTATATTCAACTACTACTATTCTAAGTTTGGCAAAGAGAAAGCATACGAATACCTCGCCAACCTTGAGCAAACCCTTAACACCCGAAGCGCAACTAAGATTCGTCAGGAGAACGATACTGATTTAGAAAGAATGATGTTTGGTGTCGCTGCAGGCCTTGACCAGTTTAGTTCGGGTATGGCGAATCTTTTTAATACCAAGGATGATTATATTACTCCCTCAGACACTCAAATAGCATCGGGAATGATTCGTGAAGACCTTGGAGATTCAGACTTCAAAATACTTGGAAGCACTGTCGGTCAAATTGGATATGACTTAATCAACACCACATCAAATATGCTCCCCTCTATATTGATCTCTACCGTGGTGGGTTGGATTAACCCTGCCGCAGGTGCTGCGGTCGGTGCAGGACTTATGGGTGCGTCTGCTGCGGGTAATGCATACACAGAGATGCTCAATCTCGGCTATGATAAAGGACAGGCACGAATGTACTCTTCTATGGTGGGCATATCCGAGGCGGCTCTCCAGTATGCACTCGGTGGTATTGGAAAACTTGGCGGTAAGTTATCAAGTAAAGCGGTTATTGGTATTGCCAATAACGTTGATAACGCTATCGCAAGAGTGGCCATCAAATTGGGTGGTAGTGCGGCCTCAGAGTTTACCGAAGAATATCTACAAGAAGTTCTTAACCCAGTATTTAAAAATATGGCTTTTGGCACAAACGAAGAAGTTAAGTTGTTTTCTACCGAGGCTTTGTATTCGGGCATCCTCGGTGCTTTATCCGCAGGTGTACTTGAGGGCGGTAGCACTATCAGTTCCGACATACAAACCACCAAGCTCGGTAAGAGTGTACAGAAAGTAGATGGCGGTGTTGAAAGGCTTAAAAAACTCGGTACAACCTTCTCCGCAGATTCTGTAGCATATCAAATTGCAGATAAGGTTACCGAGGAAACTGGAGCATATAAAATTGGTCTCCTTCTCCAAGAGGCAGGTGCTACCCTTTCCGAGCAGAATGTTTCGGATATAGTTATAGAACTCACCAAAAAGGGTATGGACGAAAGAAGTGCAAGGAGCATTGCTAAGACCTATCAGGCATTCCTTAATAATGAGATGAGCCTAACCGATGAGCAAGTAGAAGTGCTTGAGGGACTCGATCCTCTTGCAGATGTATTGAGGAAAAGCATCATAGGTAAAAACACTTCTATATATCAAAGAACGAGAGAATATAATGACCTCGTTCAACTCGCTACCGAGATGGAGTCGAAGACCGATGCTCCGGCATCTCCTGAAACAGAAGCCACAGCAACCCCTCAAATGATTGCTCCTTATTCACAAGAGTATGTGGACAGTGTGGTTAAAGAGTTTGAGGCTATGGGAATGCCCACCGAACACGCACAGATTATGGCAGAGAAGAAACTTTCTGCTCCTACCGAGAGTAATTCTACACCTACGGAAGAAAACCTCGTAGAGAGCAAATATGAGGTCTCTGCAGAAGGTAAGACAATCAATAAAACTAACGATGAGATAGTCAATATAGTCGGTATCGAGTCTATAAAAGACGGTGAAATGGTACTCAAGGTTGAGAATGATGAAGGCAAGACCGAAACTGTCAATGCGAAGGACATTGCTTTTACTAACGATGATGCCTTAATCTATTCGGCTGTCGCAGATATGGGTGCGAGTGAATCGGCTGCTTGGAACATCGTTAAGAATTTCAAGGCTACCGATGGAGTTTCCGCCAATGTTTATGCTCAAGATGTTGCTTTTGCTTATAAGTATGGTGTACTTAATTACCAAGCAGGATTGAGCAATTTAGACCTTACTACCGACCAAGCAATGGTTGCTTTCTATCAGGGTAGAAATGATGCGGAAGCAAAACTTAAATCCAAGGAAAACAAAACCCCAGTAGCAAACGCCAAGAAGAAAACTGCTTCAAAAGGTAAGGGCAAGGTTATATTTGAGGGATTTGAGTATGATGAAAGTACCGCCAATGACCTTCAAAAGGCATCTATGGCAGGTATAAACTTCATTGCAGAAATGTCTCCGCTTGAGATTCATGTGTTTAAGTCCTTCAAGGAAAACGGAAAACTGATGGCTTATGTCAACGGCAAGAAGAGACTCGCTCCCAACGGCTACTTCATTGAAGGCACTAACAAGATATACATAGATATCAATGCAGGTGCTAAAGGCGAGGGTCTGATGCTCGATACCGCAGGTCACGAGATTACCCACTATATTGCTGAATGGAACTGGGAAGGCTTTAAGGAACTCGGTGACTTCTTGTTTGAACACTACGGTGCCGATGTGCCAGTTGACACATTGATTAACACACAAAAGCAAAGGATTATAGAAAGTTATAAGAGAGACGGCAAACCCATTCCAAGCGAGGATGAACTCTTTAGAAAGGCGTATGAGGAAACAGTAGCGGATGCTATGTCCAAAATGTTAGCCGATGAAAGAGCATACATCAAACTTGCGGAATTGAAAAAGCAAAATCAAACCTTGTGGGAGAAAATCGGTGAAGCAATTAAAAACCTTCTTGATAAAATTAAGTCTCTTATTGGGGTATATTCTCAACAAGGTGCTACCTTCAAGGAGTCAGAGTACGTTGAGCAGTTTAGCAAGGATGTGTACGAGAAACTCCAAGACCTTTATATCAAGGCATTTATGGAAGCAAATGAGACAGTGGCTACCATCGGTGTAAGGAATCTTGCGGATTTTGCCGAAGCCAAGAACACCGAGGGTGAGACGTTGTTCCAGTATCGTGCGATGGAAGCAGATGAGTCTACATATCGGGATATGCTCAAAAAGTGGGGCAAGATGACCGATACACAGATAAATAATCTTTTTAGCACTATTGATAAGGCAATGGATATTATCAAGGACAACCTTGAGGTGTTGGACTATGCATGGGAATCGGATATAGACGATAGAGCATTCTCTCCGGTTAAGAAAAATACTGATAAGTTGTATCAAGTATCATTAGACTTCTCTACTCTTTGCAGAAAGAGAATACTTCAGCAGACAATTCAGGCTCAACTTCAAGAGGTACTGAATCAACCTTTAACAAGAGAAGAAGGCATTGCTATTCGTGATGCACTTATGGCTCTCCAAGAAGAAGGCAGACAGATAGAGATAGCTTGTGCATTATGCTATGTTGAATCTGCGAGAATGAAATCTCCTGCTCAAATTAAGAAATTCATTAACAACCGAGAGGCTGTTATTAAGGACTTCTTTGCAGGCAAGTCGGGAGGCTCTGTGAAAGCCAAAATCAAGCAGGCAGAGATTGATGCAAGAGAGAAACTGCACAAAGAGAATCCCAACGGAATCAAGGGTAAGGATGGCTCGATGCTCGACCCTCTCACAACTTCTTTAGGAAAAATGACTAAAAAATATGCAGACACTATTCGTGATGCTAAGAGAACTGCAAGAGAATCCTATAAACCTACTGCAGAGGAGCAGAGACTTATCGAGATAGCGAAAGGAATGACAGTAAATGACTTTGTTACTCCTTCAGGTCTTGAGAATCTTGCAAAAAACTACCCTGATTTATTCGATGCTTATGCAGGATACATAGTAAATGCCACTCATTCAAAAGGCATAGAGAGTGATACTTGGTGGAGAGCAGGAGACTCACAGAAAATTGGTGACGTGCTTATAGCCAATATGAACAAAGAGAATGGTCTTCGTTCACAATCTTGGTCTGATTTCCAGGTTATACATATCCTTGACTACATAGCCGCTACCATAGAACTTTCTACAAGGAATGCCAAAGAGCAGGCATATTCCAAAGTTCCCGACTATGTAGAACTTATGGGTCGAACCGGTGTCATGATAAATATGTCACTTATTCCGACAAGAAACTTCAATGGCTCTTTGGAGTATGACAGCATTGAAGGTATGGATTATAAGAGGGCATTAGAACTCAGAGAAAAGTATCCTGCCACCGCAGGAACAATTTGTATTGGTATTGATAATAAGCAGATTCAAATGCTTCTTGCAGATGCCAACATCGACTACGTTATTCCGTATCATAAGTCGGGTATGGCTGCCTCCGTTAGAAAACTGATGCATATGCCCACTTGGTCTGAGTATGAGGATTATCAAAGCGAGAAAAACCTCTCAAGAAAAGATGCGGAGGCACAAGCAAAGAAATATGGAGTAACTCTTCTTGCAGAAAGCGATCCTAACTATCAAAAGCACACCGCCTTCTCGGAATGGTTTGACCTTGAGGTTGCAAATCAGATTGCTAATATGGAAAATGCTAATCCCTCTAATAAAGCAATGCAGAAGAAGTATGGTGTGATGTATGGTGGATATATGGCTATGCAAAATGCCGCAGAAAACTATCTAAAACTGTGTGCAGAAAGAGGTATTGCACCGAAGTTCTCCTACGAAAATGCTGACTTTACATCCGAGGAAAACTATTGGAAATTGCTCATAGACCGCAAGATGGTTAACAATGCTACCGGGGAAATCATCGAGCAGCAGGCTATTAAGCCTATATTTGATGAGGGTGAAGTTCTTCGCATACTCAATGATGAACTTGAGAGATATCCTTCTGTAAAGGCTGACCAAGATTATGCTATTCGCAAAGTCACCGAACATTTCCTTTCAGGTGAGATTAAAAGCGGTATGTCTGCCGAGGCTATTGCCAAGGTTATGAAGACTCCAGTGGATAATATCACCACAACCAATATTGTTGCATCAGCAAAGAGCATTAAGCCGTTTGACTCATCGGAGGAAAGAATAGCGCAGAACATTAGAGATGTTGCCGAAATGTCCTCGGTTTATGATGTTGATAAAAGCAAACTTGAAAAGACAGGCAAAAAGCCTTCCGAAATTTTCGCAGAACATTTTGACAGTTGGGGCAACCGATTGTATTCTGATGAACTTGGTGACATTGCGGTAGAAAAATCAAGTGTTAAATCGGAAATTCGACACGGCCTCACTGCCGAAAAAATCGCATCAATCGAAGCAATTCCTACGGTTATTAAAGATGGTAAAATCATCTTTACTGGAATGAAACCTAATAGTGATGTACAAAGAATTGTGGTTTGCGCACCTATAAAGATAGGTGGCACTCCCTACTATATGGGGGTAATGCTTCAGAGAGATACCCAATCACAAAGACTCTACCTCCATAATGTTGCAATAGAAAAAGAGGCATCCGAAATCTCACAAGCTGACCTGCTTACGACAGGGGCCGATGAGAATAACGAATACCTCTTTATGACAAGCATACTACAAAATGCCATGTCTGTCAAGTATCAAAGTGCAGAGGTAAAGCTCTCCGACCGAGACTCCGAATACCTTGAACTTGCCAAAGACCCTGTGAAGAACGAAGATAAGCTTTACGATATGATTTTTTCAAGGTTGGATGAACTTGGTGTAACGGAAGGCGGTTTTCACGGAACAGATGAGTTTGGTTACGTTGTATTTGACCGAAACAAGTCAAATGTTATAGGCAAAAAACACAAGGGAGCTTTTTATTTTACCGACAACAGAAAAGTTGCTAAAACTTACGGCGGTACAGAAGAAATCACTAAAATATCTTCTGATATTCAAGCAGATGAAAACGGCAAAAAACGAGGAACATATGCCGTAGCACTCAACATTAAAAATCCGCTAATTATAGATTGTAAGTATCACACTTGGAACAACATTCCTTTTGATATTGGCAAAGAAGGCAGCGGAAAAAATGGTGGAGTTACCACAAGAGATGTTGAACAGTATGCCGAAAAGCACAATTACGATGGAGTTATATTTAAAAATCTTTACGACTTGGGTGGCAATCTTACGCTTGATGAAAGGATAGAATTGAAAACAACCGAAAAAGAACGGAAGAAATGGGCGTCTACTGTTTACGCTGTATTTAAGTCGAAACAAATTAAATCAATAGACCCTGTAACTTATGACAACAAAGGAAAAGTAATTCCATTGTCAAAACGTTTCAATTTCAAAAAAAAGGATATCCGCTATTCTGAACGCAACCTCGCACCCACCTTCTACTCACAAATGGGTAAGGTTGTCGAGGGAGTTAAGCAGGAGAAACTCGCTGCTAACTCCGTAGTCAATATGCTCCGTGGCAAGGGTGTTAAGGCGGAGGAAATCCGTTGGTCAGGTATTGTACCTTTCCTTGAAGGTAAGAAGTCTATAACCAAGCAGGAACTCCTTGACTTTATCAACGGATCGATGCTTCAAATTGGGGAGCAGATGTCATCGAATGACATTGACCTTCGCTATGATTCAAGCAACCACGCCTACCGTCTTTATGACAAAGAAGGAAATGTAATCAACACATACACTTACAATGAATTTATGGGTGGTTATGTATCCGAGAACGATGACGAAATCTACACCTATGCTACAGATATAGAGGATGCCATACAAGAAGAGTATGGCAGTATGTCTTCTCCAAGATGGAGTCAGTATAAACTCAATGGCGGCACTAACTATCGAGAGATAGTCTTCACGATGCCGAACTCCACCTACGGAAATCAGATGATGAAAACTCACTGGGGGCAAGATGCAGAAGGTGTTCTCGTCCACGCTCGTATCCAAGACTTCGATGTCAACGGAAAGAAGATGCTCTTTATCGAAGAGATTCAATCCGATTGGCATAACGAAGGTCACAAAGATGGGTATCAGGATGATGCGAAACTTAAAGAACTTCAAGAGCTTGAAGCAAAAGCAAATGAGGCATTCCATGCACTTGAAGATTACTCTACAGAACTCACTGGTCTTGCAGGTGAATATGAAGCAGTAGCAAAAACTCAAAAAGGTAGAGAATTACTACGAGCAAAGATTCGTGCTGAGAAAGCACTGAAGCAGGCTGAAATAGAATTTGATACCAAAGTTCCTGATGCTCCCTTCAAGGATAACTACCACGAATATGTTCTCAAAAGGCTTCTCCGTATGGCAGCCGAACAAGGCTATGACTCTATCGGTTGGACTCCTGCGGACATCCAAAGTAAGAGATGGTCTTATGATTACGAAAAAGCTTATAAGATAGAGTATGACCAAGATATGCCGAAGTTCCTCAAGAAGTACGGCAGACAGTGGGGTGCGAAGGTCGATAAATCATTTATTCCAAACTCCAAAAGTACAAACGAGTACATTGCCAAAAGGATTTCTGCAATAGAAGGATACATCAAGGAAGGTGAAGAATCGACAAGCGCAGAGTTCAAAATAACGGAATCATATCGTGAGTTAATTGAGGGTTGGAAAAAAGACATAGAGAACTTTAAAGAAAAAGCAAAGGGCAGAGAAGTTTGGTCTATGGACATCACTGATTCCATGAAGAATTCTGTTCTCTATGAAGGTCAGGCTATGTATTCAGAGAGGGAAATTCAATCTATTACCGAAACGGAATACAAAGAACTCGAAAAACACTTTGGCACAACAGGTAATTTCAAGGTAGCAGGATACCTTCTCACCAACGGAAAACTCCTCGATTTCAGCGGAAAGCATTGGGGAGACACAACATCAAGAACGAGGCAGGTAGACCACCGAGAAGCTAATGAGGTTTTGAACAGAGGTAACAACGGCATAAATGATATGATTGATATGATTGGCAGTGGAAACATTCGCCTTATGCCTGAGATAGGCGGTATCAATCTTGCTGTATATCCCAACGAAAAACAACGAAGAGTATTAAGTGTATATATCAATTATATGCTTAATACCGAGGGACAAATAATTATCGATTATGATTCTGTTGGTGGGGACACCGTACACTCAAAGACATACGGAAAAACCGCAACCTCAAGACAAATCCTTAACGACATTCGGAACTACTTTAACGGCGCAAGACAAAGTGAATTGATGCAGTTCCACACTATGTACTCTGACCGAGACTCCTCCACATCCAACCGATCCATTCTTGCAAATGCTCTTGAGGGTGCTGCACAGAATGATATTGAGAAGAACAAACTTGCCCAGTACAAGGAAAAGATTGCTCTCATCGAGACCGAGGAAAAGAGACTTTCTGAAATCCAAAAGCAACTGTTCACCAAGGGCGGTGTAGAGCCTGAAAATCGCAAAGACCTTCAGTTTGAGGCAAAGCAGATTGCTAACCGCATCAACACCTATGACCGACAACTCCTCAACCTTGAGTCCACCACAGCCTTGAAGAATGTCCTTAATCGTGAGAAAGCTCTCGCTATGAAGAGACAGAAGCAGAAAGATACCGAGTATCTCAAGCAGTATAAGGAAAAGGTTGCCAAGACTCAAAGAGAACTTCTTGAAAGAAATCAAGAGTCTCGTAAGAAGGCTATTGAGGGTAGAGAAAAAACTGCTATGAGGCATAAGATTCAGAAGGTAGTTGGTGACCTCAACAACCTTCTTCTCAAGCCTACAAAGGAAAGACACGTTCCTGAAGAGATGATTATAGCAGTATCAGAGGCACTTAGTGTAGTTAATATGGACACTGTTGGTGCTGATGAAAGAGTAGCAAAATACAACGAACTCATTGCAAAGGCTACTGACCCTGTTGTTATTGCTTCTCTTACTGAAACAAGAGACAGAATACTCGGTCAAGGAAACAAACTCTCGGAGAAACTCGGCAAACTTAAAGATGCTTATGCAATGGTAAGAGATTCTGCA
>JAEIGA010003355.1_pt1 | contig 25133 bp, 20 predicted proteins | sample 9270691 | NCBI WGS metagenome assembly JAEIGA01 (sample SAMN17057246, study PRJNA624740) | gut metagenome | biome: biome; isolation source: fecal sample | host: Bos grunniens | place: China: Xizang | collected 2019
ATTTGCCCAATGGATTCCGAATATTCCTGAAACCGGTAAATATGCCGTATATGTCTCTTATCAATCCTTGCCGAATAGTGTAAGCGATGCAAAGTATCTGGTTTTCCACAAAGGAGGAGTAACCGAATTTCTCGTTAACCAACAAATGGGTGGCGGCACTTGGGTTTATTTGGGAACTTTTGAATTCGACCATGGAACCAATGACTATGGCATGGTGGTACTAAGTAACCAAAGTACGCAAAAAGGTGTGGTTTGTGCCGATGCAGTCCGTTTCGGCGGAGGTATGGGAAACATTGCCCGTGAAGGACTGATTAGTGGTTTACCACGCTATTTGGAAGGTGCCCGATACAACGCCCAATGGGCAGGAATGCCAACCGAGGTATATAACCGCACCGAAGGCAAAAACGACTACAACGATGACATCAACACTCGTAGCCGAATGGTGAACTTTATGAATGGAGGTTCCGTCTATAACCCGACAGAGAAAGGATTGAAAGTTCCTATCGAGATGACTTTGGGATTACATAGTGATGCCGGTTTCTCCAAAGCAGATGCCTTGATAGGAACATTAGGCATTTACACCACCGATTTCAACGATGGAAAGCTGAATGCAGGGGTATCTCGATATGCATCCAGAGACTTGACAGATATGGTGATGACCGGTCTTCAAAAGGACATCTCCAACCGTTTCGGCATTGAATGGGCAAGACGAGGCATGTGGAACCGCAATTATAGCGAAACCCGTTTGCCGTCCGTTCCTTCCATGATTTTGGAATTGCTCTCCCATCAGAATTTTGCCGACATGAAATTAGGACATGAACCGGCTTTCAAGTTTACCGTAGCCCGTTCGGTGTACAAGTCATTGTTGAGATACATTGCCACCATGCATGGTGTCGACTATACCATCCAACCGTTACCTGTTTCTAACTTTGCTATCCAGGAAGGGAGCAAGAACACTTTCAAACTGACTTGGCAAGAAACAAACGACCCAACGGAACCTACCGCCAAAGCTCGTGGATACATTGTCTACACCCGTTTGGGACACGGTGGTTGGGATAACGGTACTTATGTAAAGGAGAATGAATACACTTTCCAAGCCGAAAAAGGATTGGTTTATAGTTTCAAGATAACGGCCGTAAACAAAGGTGGTGAAAGCTTCCCTTCGGAAATCCTATCGGCTTATCATGCCAAGAACAACCAAGGCACCGTACTTATTGTCAATGCGTTCGACCGCACCAATGGGCCTGAATCTTTCAATACTCCGACACATCAAGGATTTGCCATGCATCGGGATCCAGGAATGCCTTATCTCCATACTCCATCCTATTGCGGTGCACAAATCGGATTCGACAAAGCAGGTATCGGAAAGGAAACCGCAGACGGATTGGGATTTAGTGGAAATGAATTGGAAGGAACGTTGATGGCCGGAAATACATTCGACTATCCATTTGTCCACGGAAAAGCCATTCAATTGGCAGGTAACCATTCGTTTGTATCTTGTAGCGATGAAGCAGTAGAAAACGGATTCGTCCGCATGAATGAATATCCCGTTGTAGACTTGATTATGGGAGCCGAAAAAGAAGCATTCAGCAATCCTTTGCGTCAAGCCATCACGAACTATACTCGTCAAGGAGGAAATCTTTTGATGAGCGGTTCTTACATCAGTAGCGAAATGAACAGTCCTTCGGAAATGGAGTTCACGGAAAGCGTGCTGAAATACACTCATGGAGGAAGCCTGATGGGAATTACCACAGGGAATGTATCAGGAGCCAATGGAAATTTCTCCTTCCCAACCCAAATCAATGAAAAGACATACGCCGTTCATGCACCCGATTGTATATTGCCAAAGGGTGGAGCTTATTCGACTTTTGTCTACACACCTGGCAATTACGGAGCCGGCATTGCTTATAAAGGTACGGATTATCGCACTTTCATTTTGGGATTTCCATTGGAAAGCATCAACGGGGCCAAAGAGCGTGGAAGCATCATGAAAGCCATATTGGAATTTTTCCGTTAAAAATATATTTCAATGAGCAATTTAAAACTGTTCAAGGGAAAAGTTCCAATCGCTGAGGAGGAAAATAAAAAACAACTTCACGAATTTTAAAAATTAAAGTGAAGTATTGTATTCTTCGCTCACCTTTCACTATATTTGCATATTAAACCATAAAATCTGACGATTATGTACAACATACAGACAAATGCTTCGGGAACCCGTAGCATGGACATTTCGGAAACGAATCTCCAAACCATTCAGAAATATTCCCTTTTCCAGCACTTGATTGATAGCAACGGCATCGTGGACGAAAGTGTACTCGACAAGTTGAAACTGAATATCCGTTCACTAATTGCATCAGACGAACAGAACTGCAAGGACTTGTTGGATTTATGCATTGATGTCATCTATCACAATAACATGAAAGCGTTCGGTCTCCATCAGTTGGTATTGCTTTACATCCGTTGGGAAAAGGAACAACAAGAATCTACAAACACCATTGAAGCCGAATAAGCCTTGAAAGAATACAGACTCACTGACTGGCTACCCACCACCAAGAAAGAAATGGAATTACGCGGATGGGATGAACTTGACGTCATCCTGTTCAGTGGTGATGCGTATGTAGATCATCCTTCTTTCGGAGCAGCCGTTATCGGACGATTGCTCGAAACACAAGGGCTGAAAGTGGCCATCGTCCCTCAACCCAACTGGCGTGACGACCTTCGCGACTTCAAGAAGATGGGGAAACCCCGTTTGTTCTTCGGAGTGTCTGCCGGATGCATGGATTCCATGGTGAACAAATACACGGCCAACAAGCGTTTGCGTAGCGAAGATGCCTACACACCTGACGGTCGTCATGACATGCGTCCTGAATATCCAAGCATCGTATATACACAAATCTTAAAGAAGCTTTGGCCGGATGTACCAGTGGTTCTCGGAGGTATTGAAGCTTCTTTGAGAAGACTTACTCACTACGACTATTGGCAGGACACCGTACGCAAAAGTATCCTGATAGAATCAGGTGCCGACTTGTTGGTATACGGCATGGGAGAAAAGCCTATTACGAAACTTTGCAAACGGATGAAAGAAAATCCGTGCATTCCTACCGATATACCGCAAACAGTATATGTAGTAAAAGGCAAGCAAGCCATTCCTCCCTCCATCAGCGAAAAGGAAGACATCGTGCTTCATTCACACGAATCCTGTTTAAACGACAAGAAAAAAGAAGCGGAAAATTTCAAGTTCATCGAAGAAGAATCCAACAAATACGAAGCGGCACGCATCTTGCAACATGCAGGGAACAGTACCGTCGTGGTGAATCCTCCCTACCCTCCGATGACACAGGGCGAATTGGACATGTCGTTCGACTTGCCTTATACCCGCCTGCCTCATCCCAAGTATAAAGGGAAGCGCATACCGGCTTTCGATATGATCAAGTTCTCCGTGAATCTGCATCGTGGATGCTTTGGTGGATGTGCCTTCTGCACCATCAGTGCGCATCAAGGAAAGTTCATTGTGAGCCGTAGTAAGGAAAGCATTCTCAAGGAAGTGAAAGCCATTACAGAAATGCCCGATTTCAAAGGGTATTTGAGCGACTTGGGAGGACCGAGTGCCAACATGTATGCCATGCGAGGACAAGACGAGGAAAAATGCCACAAGTGCAAGCGACCTTCGTGTATCCATCCCAAGGTATGTCCAAATCTGAATACCGACCATCGCCCGTTACTAGATATCTATCATGCCGTAGATGCATTGCCGGGTATCAAGAAAAGCTTCATCGGTAGTGGTGTGCGATATGACTTGTTGCTACACGAAAGCAAGGATCCTGCCATCAACCGAAGCACCAAGGAATATACACGCGAACTTATCGCCAAACATGTCAGCGGGCGTTTGAAAGTAGCTCCTGAACATACCAGCGACAAGGTGTTGAATATAATGCGCAAACCATCGTTCAACCAATTCTATGATTTCAAGAAGATATTCGACAAAATCAATAATGAATTGAACTTGCGCCAACAACTCATTCCTTATTTCATCAGTAGCCACCCGGGATGTACCGCCGAAGAGATGGCTGAATTGGCGGTTATTACCAAACGATTGGATTTCCATTTGGAACAAGTGCAGGACTTTACCCCTACCCCAATGACGGTAGCAACCGAAGCTTGGCACACGGGGTATCATCCGTATACTTTGCAACCCATCTTCTCGGCCAAAACCCAAAGAGAGAAATTGGCCCAGCGCATGTTCTTCTTCTGGTACAAACCCGAAGAAAGACGCACCATCATCCAGGAATTGAAACGGATGGGAAGAAGCGATTTGATAGACAAACTTTATGGTAGATAAAAAAAACGGGAGATGGTCTTTATAACCACCTCCCGTTTCTTTATTCTTCCAATATCACGAATCACTCATTATTTCAGATGTACTTTAAAGAATACACCTACCGACGGATATTTGCAATCTCTAAGCTCACCGATAATATTGATATGATCCTTCCAAAGTGTATATTTCGCTCCGATGTTTACGAACTTTGAATCATACTCCGCCATTAGGTTTAAATGGTTTACCGCTTTATTAAAGAATGACAACTCCGGCAAAGCGAATTGGTAATCTACACCGATAGCAGGACCATTTAATTTATCTTTTCTTCGTTTATTGTAAACATAAGCTGCATGAAGACCCCATTTACCATACCAGGAAACATGTTTGGTAGCAGCAATGTAATATCGATTTAAAAAGCCATTTCCATCCCCTTCTACAGCCATATCTTTATAATCAGTACCTGCACCAGTTGTAACATCGTTCACACCAGCAACAATCTGAGGAGTCCATTCTTTCCACCATCCTTCCTTCCAAATGCGAAGGCGACCATGAAAACTACGGTCTTGATTCGTAAAACCTGAATATCCCAATTTATCAATACCCAAAAACTCCGCAGAAACAAGAGTGCAAGTATATGATATCTCTAACCAAGGGAAAAAAGTGATATTTATATAATAATTAAAAGTGTTATAATCCCAACGAGCAGATGGTGTCGCATGTTTATTCAAATATCCTCCACCCGCCATGAAAGTCTTGTCTTTCTGCATATCTGCTGTAGGCATGTGAAGTAAACCGGTAGTTCCATAAGTAAACTGAGCCATAGACGGTAAACACAAAAGCCAAAAGCAAAAAACTATAAATAATTTACGCAACATATAAATGCAATTAAATTCTGATTTGATAATCTTGAATTAAATTTCATGCCAATATAAATAGGGAGTTGTACTCTTAAGTATATCCCCCTATTTCATAGATTAGTCTAAATTTCCTACTTAATCAACTTAAAGCCTTGGAGTTTACCTGAACCACCTTTGGTTCCCCTAAAGGAGCTCGTTCGAGCACTGTAATCCATGCGGATTGCTCCAGTTCAAACAAAATCAAATAGACTTTCAATCTATCCGCTCCTGATTCTGTCTCAATATCCTGAACCTTTACTTTTTTCTTCCCTTGCAAATAGTTTACGATAGCCATGGTATCTTTTTCCTTAGGATCCATATCTTCTGGTTTCTTACCGATTAATACAGAATAATCTTCATAAGCTCCCTTATCCAACCAATTTTGGAACGAAATCCACCAATTTGTATGACCTAAGTGAGTAGCTCTTGCCAATTTATACAATCGGGAGTTGGGATATTTATAAGCGATCCTATTCAGGAAGAAAAACATACCCCATACCAAAAACATTGCAGCCAATACTACCACATATAGCTGAATATCAATTCCCCCACCAATTTTATAAGTAAGATACCAGACAACACAAACTAACAGGTTAATGGCAATCTCACACAAGGCAGTTACCGAATGACTAACTCCAATAGCGATAAACACATGATGAAGGTGTGTCTTATCCGGATTGAACGGACTCTTCCCTTTTAGGATACGGCCAGTCATTACCCTCAAAGTATCAAACACTGGCACACAAGCTACAGCCAACATCATTGCTACCAAACCGAGTTCGCAATCATTGCCAGCCAATTCGGTCAATGTATCAGAATTATGACTTGAAAGTAACCGAATCATGAACCAGCTGACCAGAAGTCCCATCACCATCGTACCCCCATCACCAATAAACATTCTCGATCGCTTACCGAAAACATTATGGAACCAAAACGGCACTAATGAAGCAGCAAAACAGAAAGCCAAGGCACTATCAGCCAAATCTTGACGTTCGTAACTGATAATTCCCAAAATCACCGAACAGGAAATACACAATCCACTGGATAGGCCGTTTACTCCATCCACCATATTATAGGCATTGATGATACCCACTCCAGCAAACACAGTCAGAGGCACTGCTATCCACCAACTGAAATCATAAATTCCCCACAATCCATGCAGTGAATCTACACACAGCCCGGAACCGAAAATCAGCAACAACATGGTCAAAACTTCAATCACCAGTCGGCTTTTGGCTGTCAGTCCTAAAATATCATCCAATGAACCCACATACAGCATGATGCTACAACAAAGCATCACTGGTAATAAAGACGCCCCCAATATTATAGTAGAAACACCCAAGTACTTACAAATGGCAAAATAGGTTGCCACCCCCAATAGCAATCCAAAGACAACCGCCAATCCTCCTAATACGGGTACAGGTGTTTTCTGTAATTTCCGGGCATTTGGATTATCCACCAATCCTTTTCGCTTGGCTATACTTAAAATCTTCATGAATATCCAGTTAACACTTACAAACGAAGCGATAACCGGCAGTAACATAATCAAAATCAGCTCCATAAGTATTATGCTAATTTATTTTTAATCAATTCTCCAATTTTATAAGGATATCTCAATGAAAGCGTCAAGGCATTATTTGCGATTCCATTCTCACGGAAAGCACGTAAATGTTCTTTCATAATCCGTTTATACGATTCAAAACCTGATGTGCTCGCTCCTCCTGTACGCATGGTAACCATATCTAGCGGCAGATATTGTGTGCGAATACCCTTTTTATAAATTACACGCAATAAAAATTCAAAATCTGCAGCAATCTTATAATCGGTCTTATAGAGGCCGAATTGCTCAAAACATACCTTCTTCAAGTAGAAAGATGGATGAGCCGGCATAAAGCCTAATTTCATTAGGCCACGCTTGAACACCTTTGAAGAATAATAACGTACACATTTCTCCAGATTATCCGGATTCACAAAATGCACATCGCCATAGACAGCATCTATCTCCTTGTTTGATTCAAATGCATCTGCCACCTGTTGCAGAATACCATTGGTGGTAAAAAAGTCATCCGAATTCAGGATACCAATTACCGTACCTGTAGCCATACGAATACCCTTATTCATGGCATCGTATAAACCTTTATCCGGTTCCGATACCCATTTCAGTCTTCCTTCAAATCGTGGTTCATATTCTTTAATCAAAGCGACAGTATTATCTTTAGATGCACCATCCACGATAATATATTCTATATTTTGATGAGTCTGTGCCAACACAGACTCTAATGTAGTAGATAATGTCTTACCGCTATTATAAGTTACGGTTATAAGTGTGATATTCATGATTCAATATTTCTATAACGTACTTTTTGTGCAGGATTACCTAGATAAATATAATAAGCTTCCAAATTCCGATTGGCCACTGAGTTTACACCAAGTACTGCATGTGATTCCAATGTCACACCTGGACAAACAACGGACTTTGCACCCACCCAACAACCTTCTTTCAAAACAATTTCACCAATCATCAAATCAAAAGTTGATTTTTTATAATTATGATTACCACAAAGTAGCATAGATCCTTGACTAATACAAACATTATCCTCTATTGTAACATCAGCCAAATTATCAATCCATACATTTTCTCCAATCCAAACATTATCACCAATAGACAATCTCCAAGGATATTTAATATTTACAGCAGGCTTTATGGTTACATTCACACCTACCTTGGCACCAAACATTCTCAAAAGTTTCACTTTGATACTTGATAGAGGATTATATGCATTCTTAAAGAAGATAATATTAATGAAATACCATAGCAAACGCTTGATAGATGTACCCCCTGGATTGTACCAAGAGTTATTATAGGATGATAAATCTACTTTCATAATAATGAATTATACAAATCAATATATTTAGCATAACAAGAGTTTTTATCGTATAAATTGATAGCTCGTTTTCTACAATCATCACGTTTGATGTTTCCTTCATATACTTTACCTACAGCTTCATATAATGCATTAACGTCGCCTTTAGGAACAACATATCCAGTCTTTTCATCAATAGCTTCTGGAGAACCTCCTGTTTGATAAGTAATAACTGGAGTTCCACATGACAAAGCTTCTAAATTTGTTGTAGGAAAATTATCCTCCCAAGTCGGGTTAATAAATACTCCGGCTAATGAATATAATTTGACTAAATCATCTAGACTATCCGTTCTAGGTATACCAATAATAGAATCCGGAATTTGCTTCATTTGCTTTTCATTTAGCCCAACTAGGACAATTTGATAAATAGAATGATCAATGATATCATTCAACTTCAAAATATCATTTAAACCTTTTCGAGCAGCCCAGATATTAGTTAAACCCAAAATGATAAAACGATTTCCTAACTTGTATTTATCTCTTATAGAATCATCAAACGTCGGTAAAAACAATTCCGTATTAATACCATTGTGAACAACTTTAGAGTCATAATGCGATAAAAGGGATTCATGAATCAATCCATCCAACCAATGTGATACTGGAACTAACACCATTTGGGGAACTTGAGTCAAATATTGCTTCTTTAATGCATAATTTCTTGAAGAAGCATCAAATATAGATACTGGATAGGTATTCAATGCTTCACATGAATGACATTGTTCTTTCCATTTATTACAATTCACAAAGTCGAAATAAGCACAATGCCCTGTAAATGGCCAGCAATCATGAAATGTCCAAATAACAGGTATATTTGCTTTATTTAAGAATGAAAACAATGTAGGATAATTTAAATAGTATCCATGAATATTATGCAAATGAATTATATCCGGACTAATATCAACTATTTTTTGAATTAATCTTTCTGTTGCTTTCTTTGAAGCTAATCCATGATTATCCAATAATCTAGATTGTATTACATGAGAATACATATCTAAGTTTGATCCTACACGAATCAATTGAGACTGACTTTGAGGTTTACCACGCCCATAAGCGATGTAACTTTCCCATCCTTTAGAAATAGCCAATTGACCTATTTCTTCGGCTATTCGTCCAGTTGATCCCCAATTAGCTACTATATTAATTTGAAGAAGTTTAGGCATAAACTAACATTATTAAGTGAACGACCACTACAGCATACAACTATTAATCAACAAGTTAAATTTATATTTAAAGTATTTATCACGTCTTTTTAGGACGCTTATATAATTTAAACTATCTCTCCAAAACAGCTAAATAAGAATCTATAAACTGATTTCCAGAGAATAATTGTTCAGCTATTAAACGGCTATTCTTCCCCATTATATCTCGTTCTGATTGGTTCATATTCAAATATTGAATAAATGCATTTGCCATATCATCAACATCAAGAGGATTAAATAAAAAGCCATTTACATTATTATGTAACATAACACTATTATCACTAACATCACTAGCTAGTATAGGTTTGCCACAACAAATTGCTTCAGCTAACGAATTTGAAAAACCTTCATATAAAGAAGGAAGTGTAAATGCATCCATTTGGGACATAACTGCTGCTACATCTTTAGTCGCATCATGAAGTCTTATAATTTGAGAAAGACCATTTAACTCAACTTTCATTTTAAATTCTTCAAAGTCGGAATTAAGTTCATTTCCATGTATAAAGAAATTACCATACCAATGTATCTCAAAAGGAATTGCACATTTTTCAATTACAATTTTAATAGCATCTGCAAATCTTAAACAATTCTTTTGTTTTGTATATCTTGAAAATGTTACAATCTTAAGAGGATTATTATGTGGTAATGGTGTAGCTATATAATGATTAAGCTCCGTATGATTGATAATAGTACCTAATTTATTAGATAGGCATGGGACTTCTTTTAAAAGATGTTTTTTCTGAGAAAAACTATTAGTTATCACACTATCAGCTCTTCTATACAAGAGTTTTGTCAAAACTTTCTCATATATAGATTGCCTACCATCTACTGTAAAGTTACGCTCACCACATAATATTCTAAGACCTTTTTTTCTTCTAAAGAAAAAAGGTATCATTGCAAAAAAATTATTTCTTTGGTCAAAAGTTACAACCCAGTCTGATTTCAATATATAAAAATACTTAAATATAGCCAAGAATTTAATACCTTTATTCCGACCTTCCGCCAATTTAACACGTTTAATTTTTATATTCAAATCATAATGGTCTGGAGTATCTCCATAAGTTGTAATCGTAACATCATAACCTTTTTCTGAAAGCATATTTGCTAGAATAGCAAGTTGATGTTCCGCTCCACCACTAGCCATACAGTTAATAAAGAAAACAATTCTTTTCATTGATAAATCACTTTAAATTAATATAACTACCAAGAGTATTTTCCCATTTCTTATCTGTAAACTCTCCCATCCCCGCTGCTGGATAAAATGTCAATTCACCAAAATAAATTCGCCCTGAAACATTATATAGATCCACTCTAAGAAATGGAATATTATTAGATAATTTTTCAGCGAGATTTATCATCTCTCTAAGATTATTTGGCATAATTTCAATATGGGAATAAACAGGTTCTAGTCCCTTTTCGCCAAAAAGAAGTAAATTTCCATCTCTATCATAGTAATTAGCATGATGTTCTGTAAACCTACCGAAATCAATTTTAAAACATCTAACCTTTCCGTTAAAACAGAAAAACTTATAATCACGGAGATCACCATCTAACGATTCTATCAATGGTTCTGCTATAATTCGTTTTTTTACATTTTTATAAGGCCATTCTCTATATGTCTTATAAATATCTACCTTCATACATTTCTCAAAGTTCTTTACAACAGAACGCTTATCCAACTTTGATTTATCCTTGCATATAGCTACAGAAACCCCTCCACCACCATGTGTGGTTTTTAATACAAATTTATTAGGAAGAATATCCCAATCCACTTCTTTGGGATTATTCCATAACCCAATTGTAGGTATCACATAATTGTTTCCTATAATTTTTCCCACATACTCTTTTACGGCCTCTTTATCAACCATTTGCGTAAAGACATCTTTCCTATTATGAATCTTCAACCAATTCAACTTCTCATTAAAAGTTTTAGGATGTTTGAGATTTAGCCATGAGCCGACTTCTAATTTATATCTAATTTTTAGAAATAAATCATCTGGCAAAAAATATAGACAAGGGCATATAATTCTATGAATAATATTTAAACGAAGTTTATGTTTATCTTTTATCAATTTTATAACTGAATTTTGTATCATTTATCTTTATATTATTATATTATTCTATTAATATATCCTTCTGTTGCATGTTCACGATGTTTGATAATACAGGGGTTACCATAAACAATAATATTCGACGGAATATCACAATTTACATAACTATTAGGGGCATTTAAACATCATTCCCAATCGTAATTTTCCCAACAATTGCAGAATTTATACCTTTCCAAACATTATCACCTATTATTGGGGCACCAATTCTACTGCCACGATTTTCTTGACCAATAACAACACCTCTATGAATATTACAAATCTTTCCCATAATAGCTTTAGGATTTATAGTTATGTTATAAGGATGTCCCAAATAGAAACCATCTCCTATTATGCATTTACGAGGAATCTCCAAACGATACATATTGCGGAAAAAAGCCAATCCAAAACAAGAAAAAATAGCTATTATAGGATTTTTACTATTAGCATGTCTAAAACAAAAAAGAAAGTGCAAAGAATGATCAAAGGGAGGAGAATATCTCAACTTATCAAGTTTAAAGGACATATTCATATTTTATTTAATAAAAAATGTGAAACTACTAATCGTAATCTTTCCAAATGAGACTCACAATTAATGAAATTCGCAATTGTATATGCTTTTGTTTTATTTATGAATTTGGGTAAATAACCTCTTAAGAACAAACCACGAGTTATACGATCTAAATATGGAACAAAAGTCAATAAATACCAATGACTATTCTCTATAACCCAAGTTTCATATTTTTTATGTAATAATTGAGGGTTAATAATTATTTCATTAAGTTCTTTTATATGCTTCTTAAAATCATCTATATCAAAAGTACTTGAAATAGGAAAACACCCTACATTCTCATTACATTGTTCATATGGAATCAACTCATATTTTAATGATTCCCGTTTTGAAAAACATAATCTAACTAAATATCCTTTATTCCATTTATCATTTCTTTTAGCAGGTTCATCAAACAAAAAATTACCAAGACCATAAAATATAAATTTGTCTTTATATTCTTCATAACCAGAATAACAATGTTGATGATGATTGATTACCACGTCAGCCCCAACATCAATATAGAAACGATAATTCTTTTGCATACGAGGAGAAGGTAATTGAAAATGTTCATGTCCACCATGTACTATAACAATGACATAATCAGCTTTCATTCTAGCCTCTTTTATTGCATGATATTGATTAATCAAGGAAAGAGGATTCGCTCCTGGTTTTGTATCTGTCGCAATACAAAACTCGTGTTCACAACAATTAATTATAGCTAAAGTTTCATCTTCTTTTTGAAGATATAATACTTTTGAAGCTTCATTACTATCTTTACCACAACCTACTGTATATATATCAAGATTATTAAGTTCTGATATTGTATCAACACAACATTGATCACCTTGGTCAAGAATATGATTATTAGCCAATGTGCACACATTAAATCCAACATATTTAAGGGCTTCGATGGAGTTTATCTGTCCTTTCAAATTCGGCCCATTTTTTCTAATTGGATGTCCTTTTTCTTTTACAATAGGAAATTCAAAATTGACAATATTATAATCTGAGTTTCGAAGTATAGATTTCATTTGAAAAAACATCGGCTCAAAATCTTTCTTCTCAATCAATTTAGAAACTCTATATCTATCACAAAAATCGCCAGCTACTGTTATTATCATAATCTTATATATTTAAACATGATATAATCAGGTATGGTAAAGGTGTATAGTATAAGTCTAAAGGAGTTGTAACAGATAATGCCCCTCCCCATAGATAACCATATCTAATTAACATACCAAAAGAATAAGAAAAAAGAAGCAACAAACTTATTTTTCTATAAGTATAATATAGTGTTTTATACCATATTAAAAAACATAGAATTTGAACAAACCAAAAATATCTTGCTCCTAACACAGGTACAAATTGTATAATATTAGTTACGCCATATAAAAGCAAATAAAAATTATATAAAGAAGATGACTCAACATTCTGATCTACAACTTTTTCATTTTTTATCAAAGTTATAGTCATCAAAACCACTGTAATTTTTTTTAACAAATCAAAGGCTGTTGTAACCCAAGCAAAACCAGTTCCTTCAGAATTTAAAACGAATTTTGAATATGATTCATCTGAGATATAATATTCAGCCCATGAACGTAAGCCATCAGGCAATATATTAAGTTGCAAATTCTGTAACAAATTGGCATCAAAAAATGCTAAAGGAATAGTTATTAATGCAAATAATCTATAAATAGATCTACTACAAGCAACAAATATGTACATTACACATATAATTGTATAAAGCCACATACCAGAATGAATAAAAGGCGCAAGTAATATAGGTATTAAATATTTAATCTTTCTATTTTCACAAAGGTATTGTATTGAGAAAAATATACAAATCCATAAACCTGTAGTAAAACGAGGATTCTGAACTGTAATTATATCACGAGGTACAATAAAACAAATCAAAGCAATTATACCCCATATATCATTTCTATACCTATAATCACCTGTAATCCTACGCAAAGTTCCAAGTTGACACAACGCTACAGGAATAGAAGCAAGCATAAAAAAGAAGTGATAATTATCTGTAAAACATTTTACAAACCAATTAAGAACATGCTCATAAATTTCTTTAGGTGCATCATCATCAAAACTAACTATTTTCGATATTTCTGTTAATAATTGTTGGAATGTATATGATTCATCTTGAAAACGTAAAAGGATTCCTATAAAATCATCATACGCACCATGCAAATTTACAGGTGTCATATGCCAACATATTAATAAACTAAAAAGAAAAAATATTATGTACGACGTCTTTGCATTGGCTGTTTTTATACTATATAAAAAACAGCCAAAAGGCCAAATAAAGAAAAATAGTAATTTTAATGGTAGATATTTGTCATCCCTAATCCAAGGTCTTTTCTTATTATAAGTTTTTTCCATAACATGCATTCATTAGTAATTGTTCCCATTGTGATGCAATTTTAGATACATCGTATTTTCGAACAGTACTCATTGCATTTTTACTCATTCTATACCGCAAAGCATCATTACGAAAAGCAAATTCCAAAGTTCTAGCTAAATCTTTTACATTCGGTTCGACCTTAAAACCTGTTTCTTTATCAGTGATAAGATCACTAATGGTCTCATATGTATTATACACTATCGGAACACATCCAAACTCCATACCTTCTGTTATAGCCATACACCAACTTTCACTCCACGATGTTATTACTACATACTTTGCTTTTTTATACCAAGATTCTACATTATCTATACGTCCCAAAAATTCAATGTTACAAATCTTATGCTGATTCACATATTCCACATTATATTTTAAATCTTCCCCTTCTCCTATAACAATAGCTTTCCATTCAGGAAACATATTAGTAATTCTTTGCCATGCTTTGATAAATCCTATTGTATTTTTACCACTATTCTCAACGCGTCCAACCCACAAAATTATATTCTCTTTTTCATTTGGACTTATACTAATACTATTTGAAAAAGTGTTGGGATTGGCAATTGCACATAATTTAGATTTATCTATTTGGGGTAAATGTTTTAAAACTCTATGAAAAAATCTACTAGATATAAAACAGACCATGTTAGAGATTTCAAAAGTCTCTTTATATAACTTTATTTCATTCGAATTGAACATTTGTTGAAATGAAGGAGAAAGCAAATATAACCACTTTCGTAATAAAGCACGATACCCTTTTGCTTTCATATTCAACAACTGATTTCTTTTTATACTATCCCCCAAAAATGGCTGAACATGACAAACGCTTACAATCTTTACTCTTTTTGGTAAAAATCTTAAAAAATGAACGTTACAAAAATTTTGACTTATGACAACTTCAATCTTATGCTTTAATATAATTTCATCAATTTCATTTTTTATATCATCCGATGACCTTTCATTTATTTCCACATAATATTGAGGTGCAGAAAAGTTTGCATACGACATTAAATGTTTACGGCTATAAGTGACAAAAATTACAGTATGTCCTCGACTTTGTAACTCTTTAGCTAACACATCAGTAACCCTTTGAACTCCACCTACACTTGGAACAATAGGATATATGGCTACAAACATTACATTCATACTTCTAACATTTTTTGCAAAATAATCATTGAATTAGATCTTAATTTTATTATTTTATCTTCTACTATATCATAATCAATCTGTTCTTCCCATGGTTTATTAGAATCCAAATCATCAATTGATTCAAAATATCTATGTTCAAGTCCAACTAATGATAATAAACTTTTTAATCTTGTTCCTCTGCCATTTTTTCCAGCAAGTACAACAAATTGCTTATGATAAATTAAACAAAAAACCATTCCATGAAAAGATCGCGTAATAACAAAACTTGAAGTTGCAATGTTTTCAACCCATTTTTCTATAGATACTCTTTTCCATTCTATCTTAGAAAAAAGATAAGATGATTCTTTATTATTTATAGGTTGAAGACCAAGCTTTAAAGCGAGGTTTTTTGAGTAATATTCCAATTCATAATCTTCATTTAAAGGATAATAAACAAGAGTATTTTTTTTAGTCTTGTGAGAAACTATTTCTGAATAATCTGCTAATAATAATGTAGGATCAACAACGACATGAGAGTTTATATTAAAAACATCTTTTAAAAGAGCAACTCCACTAGTCTCTCTACATGTAACAAAGTTAAATCTAGAAAGCCAACTTCTTATTTTATCTGTATATTGTATTTGAGTCCATTCAGCAGTCCCAAAACTAGAAGCGAAACTAAATCTTTTTATATTTTCGTCTCCAAAGTCCAAAAAATAGGCAGGAGTTAATTCTTTAGTTAATACAGGATTCCAAACCTGATCAGAACCAACTAAATAACAATCTGCTTTAGGAGGATTTTCACGTAATTCCATTAATGATCTATATCTACGAGTTTTTGGAATATATTTATTCCAAAAACTACGAAAATGCTTTTCTGATGGTGAAATCAAGCGTAAACAATTACCTACAATTCGTTTAATACTTAGCGGATATAAATCTTCTAAACGAATATTTATCATTTCAATCTCATGACCCAATCCCTGAAACAATTTTATTGTCGCATATGCTTGAAGTTCGGCTCCATAATTCCTTTCATGCCATATTGTAATTAATGCTATCTTCATCTTTTTACTAATGTAAGTACCCAATTCTTAATAATATTTATAAACTTATCTTTTTTATATCGCCATCCCATATCACTATATTTCTTTGCAACATATAAAAACCCTCTAGAATCATATTCCGCAATAAATTTTTGACGATTGATATTCAACGTTGATGGCATCTGTAATTGAGGTTGTAGACATTCTTTTAATGTTATAGGCTCAGCACAATTAGATAAATTTGCATTTTCAAAAAGTTGTAGTCCTTTTTTTGAGTTTACAATTACTAATGACAAACCTTTATCATCTTCATATGGAGAATCTTTAGGTACCCCCCAATGATCACCTAAAGTGATATCCCCCACACGTTTCAAATTAGTATAATGACATTGTGAGCAACTATCACGCATCGTAAATCCTGCAAAATAAAGATAATTATTAGTTCTACGAAATTCTTCCCTACCATTATCAAAAAGGAAACTCTCTCTTGCACCATGCCATCCAAAACGTTTATCTCTAAAACAAACTTTAACAATCTTTGACTTACGAGATTTTTGAAGATAGATAATATAATCATTCCAAAACTTTGGAGATGGTACTCCATGGCAAACTATATCTACGCAATAAAGATTTTCATGAAATTTATTGGGTAAATATGATTTTAAGCCTGCCACCTGGCATGCAGTTCCAGAATAAAGGACAGTAAAACCTTTCTTGAGTTCTTCCTTCACTTGTGCAAATACACCACGCATATCGCTCTGTACATACTTAGACATCCGCAACATTTCTAATGAATTTGCATCATTTGCCTTTTTGTGTACAACTTTCCAATCATCAGTAAAAGCAGCACCATAAACAATCCCACCATTAGCTATTATATGGGTTGCTATTGCATAAAATGCACCACCACTTTGACTCTTTTTAAGTTGTTCATCATTATTTAACCTATACTGATATGGTTGTGGGATTCTGTAGTTATCATAACGATTATAATCATCATGAAATTGACATACTTTTTCACATAAGCCACAATTAACACACAATTCGAGGTTAAGTATAGGATATAAGAAACCTAAATTATCAGGCACCATAGTAATTGCATTATGAGAGCAAATACTAGCACAAGCAGAACATCCGCAACAATCTTTATTTGATGTTATATTTATACTCATTTGGAACGCTTAAATATATTTTTCATCTTCGAAATCACCATATTACGTTCAAGTGGAGTACAACCTATTACGAAAATACTAGTCATACTAATGAGAACGCATAAACACCCATTTAACAACATACGAAACATTGTAGTTGGCATAAAATATGTAACTAAGAAAGGTATTATCATTGAGACTAAGGATACAATAAGTACACGTATAAGTACACTACTAACAAATAAACCTACAGGAAATCCAACCATATCCTTCAACATCTTCAAACGTAAAAAAAGACAACAAAGAGCTATAAATACAGCTATAACAAAGACTGAACTAGGAGAAAAACCTAATTTAAGAGCAATATAGGACAATGGAAAATCCAATAATACAACACCACCTACAACAAGTTGATACTTACGTATATCACCAGTAGCCAACATCAGCGTAATCATTCCCTGTGACAACGAGCCAATCAATGCTGATAACAGAACCAAACGAGTAAATGGTACAAGAAAATCAGGAACGACCTTCAACCACAAAGTTAAAATTGTATCTGTTTCAACTAAGATTGGTAAGGATAATACAAACAATAATAAGAAACTAAAACGTGCTCCTTTACAAACCAAACTAAAAACATATTCTTTTTCATTCGCAGCATATGATTTGGTTATTTGTGGATTGAGAGCTGTCATAAAATTTGTCGAAAACTGAGTAACAGCTGAACTAACTTGCATAGCTATAGCTCTTGCAGCATTTACTGCTGGACCGCAAAAGATATTAAGTAAAACATTTACTCCTTGATCTTTCAAAATACCCGAAGAAGCTCCTATAAAATTCCAACCCGCAAAACCAAAAATTTCCTTAACCAACACTTTATCATACACCCATCTAAAATGACATTCTTCAAAATGCCGTTTACAATAAGTTCCATATAGCGAACGAATCAATACCGCTAACAAGCACATTAACAATGCATAAAACACGAGAGCATCTATAGGAGAGATTATTATAGCAAATGCAATACCCAAACGCGATACAGCCTCTATTATACCTATATAAGCAAAGGCCTTCATTTGCTCATGTGCAATAATACATGCATTATAAGGAACACTAATAAGATTTACTACAAATGTCAAAACAGATAAATAAAATACCCAGTTTGCAGCAGTCAATCTGTCCTCAGGTATTACCATCTTTGAGTTTATAAACCAGAAACCTAATGTTATGGCCAATAAAATAATACCTAAACTAATCATTATTTGTATAAGAACTGCTGTAGAAAATATTTTATTAATACGTTCTTGTGTACCTTTCCCTAATTCGTATGTGATGAAACGACTAATCGCTGCAGATAAAGAATTTGAAATAATAGCAAACATTGCAACAAATCCCCCAACTGCATTATATACACCATAATCTTCTACACCTAGCGTTTCCAAAATAATACGAGATGTATAAAGACTTACTATCATCGTAAAAAACATACGAATATATAGCATTATTGTGTTTTTAGCTATTCTTTTATTGTTTGTTAATTGAGACATCTCATTGTAAAAGTCTAAACAATACCCAACTTATCCAATCGAATTGAATTCTATTTTTAGACTATTTAAATTAATTTATACAACTATATTTTTTACACAAAAATTCTTTAGTAATAGGTTCTTAATAACCATATTCATTTCTTAAATACTGTCATTCTTTTTAATAAACAAATAAAAAAGAATGATTATGACCAATAAACTACTAAACGTAATTCATTATCTATAATACTCCTTATACCACTCTACAAACTTTCTCAACCCTTCTCTCAAACTTGTACTAGGCTTAAAGCCAAAATCTTCCTCCAATGCAGTAGTATCAGCATAAGTCACAGGAACATCCCCGGCTTGCATAGGAACCAATTCCTTATGAACTTCGAAATCATAATCTTGTGGCAACACACCTGCACGAATCAACTCTTCTTGCAAAATCGTTACGAAATCCAATAAGTTTTCTGGACTATTATTACCGATATTATAAACCTTATATGGAGGGATAGGCAAACCATCTTCACCTACTTGCTTAGCAGGTGCTTTCATCATCACTCGATATACACCTTCCACAATATCATCTACGTAAGTAAAGTCACGCTTGCAATTACCATAATTAAAGATTTGAATCTTTTCACCTTTTACTAATTTGTTGGTAAAACCGAAATAAGCCATATCCGGACGACCAGCTGGACCATAAACCGTAAAAAAACGCAAACCTGTTGATGGTATATTATAGAGCTTGCTATAAGCATGTGCCATCAATTCATTACTCTTCTTAGTGGCAGCATAAAGAGAAACCGGATTGTCTACTTTATCATCGGTGCTATAAGGTACTTTTTTGTTGCTGCCGTATACACTGGAAGAACTTGCATAAACCAAATGTTCCACCTCATGATAACGACAAGCTTCCAAAATGTTATAGAAACCAATCAAGTTCGCTTCAATATAGGCATCAGGATTTGTAATGGAATATCGTACACCGGCTTGAGCAGCCAAATTGACTACGATTTGTGGCTGATAAGTATCAAATACTTCGTTGATCAAAACTTTATCAGCAATATTTCCCTTCACAAAAGTAAAAGTAGGATATTGCTTCAAATCTTCCAAACGTTGTTCTTTCAAACGAACATCGTAATAGTCATTCATATTATCAATACCTACTACTTGATAGTCTACTGATATTTCACAAAGCTTCTTTACTAAATTAGAGCCAATAAAACCGGCTGCTCCTGTCACTAATATCTTCATGATTAATCTCTTCTAAAAATGTCACGGGTATATACTTTATCTTGAACGTCGTCCAAACATGCATCGTAACGGTTGGCAACAATGGCATGAGACAACAGCTTGAACTGTGCCAAGTCATTTACCACACTGCTACCAAAGAAGGTAGTACCATCTTCCAATGTCGGTTCGTAGATAATCACTTCTGCACCTTTAGCTTTAATACGCTTCATCACGCCTTGAATAGAACTTTGGCGGAAATTGTCTGAATTGGACTTCATGGTCAAGCGATATACACCAACTACCACCTGTTTTTCTTTAGAAGCATCATAACTACTATTAGCTTTGTATCCACCTGCTATTTCTAATACTCTATCTGCAATAAAGTCTTTACGAGTACGGTTACTTTCCACAATCGCAGTCATCATGTTCTGTGGGACATCCTGATAGTTGGCCAACAACTGCTTGGTATCCTTTGGCAAGCAGTAACCACCATAACCGAAGCTTGGGTTGTTATAATGGGAACCGATTCGTGGATCGAAACCAATACCTTCGATGATGGCAGCTGAATCCAAACCTTTCACTTCTGCATAAGTATCGAGTTCATTGAAGTAACTTACACGGAGTGCCAAATAGGTATTAGCAAAAAGTTTAACGGCTTCGGCTTCCTTCATACCCATGAAAAGAGTTGGAATATCCTGCTTAATGGCGCCTTCTTGAAGAAGACGAGCGAATGTTTCGGCTGCTTCACGCATGTGATTGCCTTGGATAGCTTGGATAGCCTTGTTTTCAGCGTCATACTCTTCGGACATCATCTTTGGATAGCCCACAATGATACGTGATGGCCAAAGATTGTCTTCGAGTGCCTTGCTTTCTCGCAAGAATTCTGGTGAGAACAACAAACGCAATTCTCTACGACGTCCGTCAGGCAAGGGACCCATTTCCTTGAACTTCTGGGCATACTTCACATAGAGTGATCGCGTATATCCCACAGGAATAGTGGACTTGATAACCATAGTTGCCTCAGAATTCACCGAAAGCACCAAATCAATCACATCCTCAATATGATGGGTATCGAAAAAATTCTTAACAGGATCGTAATTGGTAGGTGCAGCTATGACTACAAACTCTGCATCCTTATAAGCCGATGCTCCATCCAAAGTTGCGGTCAAATTCAGCTCTTTTTCCGCAAAGAATTTTTCAATATAATCGTCCTGAATAGGTGAAATACGATTGTTTATCTTCTCGACCTTTTCAGGTATCACATCTACTGCTATCACCTCATTGTGCTGTGCCAAAAGCGTAGCTATGCTCAAACCTACATAACCGGTACCGGCAACTGCAATCTTCATGTTTTTTAGTTTTGACTTATGAGTTATGATTATAAATTACTCTCTACGAATATGAAGCTCAAACGCTTCCGGACATTGTTCCATAAACTGCTTGGCATCTTTTACCACCAAAGCCAAGTATCCACCACCGCCTGCTCCAGGCATTTTCCAGGCAAGCACATCGTCCATAGCACTATAGTGTGCAATAGCTTCAGCAATATAGCTATTATCTTGTTCAGGATGGCCTACATATGTAGGGCAAATCATACCTGGGAACATAGCTACTTGAGCCTCGAAAGAAGCCTTGAAAGCAGCTGCAAAGGCTTCGAGATCTTTTTTCAAGATAGCATTCCAGCAAGCTTCAGCTGTTTCTGCCAATGCTTTTACCTTAGTTGGAGTAATGTCTTTACCTTCTACTACCGAGCAACCTGGTTTGCGAGGTTCCATCGGAATCATTACCAAGTGCTCTTCCAAGAAACGTAGGGTCATTTCGTCATTGGTGCTCTCTACCTTTTCCGGCCAAAAGCTATTGTCATAATAATGACGGCAAAGTCCCGGGATGCAGATTCCCAAGGCATCCTGCGCACCAGAAATGTGTCCTCCATCGCGTTCCGGATTGTTTTCAAAACAGAATACCAAACGTGCCAGCATCTCCGGATCCATCTTTGGCAGTTTCACTGGCCAAATCTTCTTGATCATATTACGAGTACTGGTACTCAAACCACAACGGTCACGAACCTCAAAAGTAGGTTCCAAAGAAATAGTAATGGCCCACCCAGGATGATAAACACTTACATAAGGTTGGTCAATCCAAGTACCGGCCAAATCCAAACGAGTTGGAATTCCTTTATGTTTTTTTGATTCTGAATTCTCTTGTTGCGTGCTGAGAGCTGCCTTCAGGGAACTGGAGCTTCTGGCTTGCAAGCCTTCGGCTGGAGTACGTTCCAATTCAATGTACTGAATACCTCTCTCTTCGCAGAGCTGACGCTTCGCATCACTACCACCTTCTGCATTGACCACAAAAATGTCTGGTTGTACGATATCGAGCGTTGGAATAAAGTCAATGACACCACTACCCTCATTAATATAAGCCTCCTTGACAAACTTGATATTGCTTACCATAAACAGGCGTTCCTCTTGAGGGAACATGGGTTTACGATGCTTATATTCCAAATAAGTGGCATCCGAACCGATACCTACATAGAGATCACCAAATTGTGAAGCTTGCTTGAAAAACTCCACATGACCGCTATGAAGCAGGTCATAACAACCAGATACAAAAACTTTCTTATTCATTACTTTACTATTACTATCTCACTGAAAAAAGGTTTAAAATCAGCCCTAGGACTTACTTCCTAAAAAAGAAAAGTAGCATAAATTGCAGAAGCAGTATCCCGAAGACTGAATTTATCAGTTTCCCTACATATCGTCATCACCCAACGGATGGACATTTTTTACTTTATCCTAAAAATTGAATGTAGTCCGGATCAACTTCTACCCCTACAGCCAACAAGTGTGGAATTTCTACCAACAAGCGTTTTACTTTTGAGCCCCGAGTAGTAAGGAGCGTTCCCTCATATCCATCAAGCAGGCCACCAACAATCCGAATCGGCCGGTTATACATCTCCGGTGTGATTTCTTCCGGCAAATAGTATTTGGGCAAAGGCGATGCATGGACTGCACAAATAAAACGTTCCATTTCGGCATCAGGAACAGTCATCGGTTCCCGATACTTATTTCGCAACCAACGGTATTGAAGGGTAAGAATACTTTCGACAATTGGGTCCAGCGTTTCCCGTGTGGCATGCACGAAAAGCAAATCAGGGATACAAGGTACTTCCTTACGGATCTGTTCACCTTTTACTACGCACAATCGGGTTTTCATGGGGGTGAACACTTCTATATCCTTTTCTTTGAGAATTTGATAAGCCTGCTGTTTGGCGTTGGACCGTTTGAGGTCACGCATCACATACCAACGGATGGTATTTTCGTCATTCAAGGAGGAGGGCATATTGAGGAAAGTATACATTTATGAGTCCTGCATAATTATGTAATTTATTAAAAATCATGCAGTTACGATACACCGATGCAAAAGTTCGGAAGATAATTCCTTGTTTACAAATAGGTTGCATTTTCATCAAAAAAAAAAAATTGATGCCGGTGTCCATATTTCTCTTTAAAAGAGATGAATTTCTTTACAAAGGTACTAAGAATTATTAAATTAGCAAATAATAACTCCTTAAAGACGCATCCCCAAAACCATATAAATCGGCATCATCCGCATACCCAAAAATAAGTGGATGCACCTTTTGATACACCCACTTTTAAAACAATTTCACATTTAATCAGAACTTATTCAAAGTAGCTTTTGCCTTGTTCACCACTTTTTCGGCCGGCACTTCGAGCAAATTATAAGGATTGAACGATTCAAGAATGTTGTCGATTTGCTTGCCGTAATTCTTTTTGCGTCCCTTCTTGTCTTTTTCATTGCGCAAGATGCGAATCTTTTCATAGGCCTGAATACCTTCAATCAATCTTTCGAAACGAGCTGAGGTTCTTCCATCTGGATAGAGAAGGTAGCAATCGCCTGCAGCCCATGAAATAAAACGGCTATCAAGCAACGGATCTTTTACCCAGCTATTCAATGCCCAACGGAGATAGCCATCTACATTGATCTTGGATGCCCACCAACCTAACCATTCGCTTTCGGCCAACGGAGAGAAAGTGAAGGTATTCGGACGAGCTTCTGTACAACAAGTGTAGAAAGTTGTGACCTTTCCTTCCGCCTTGCGTTTTGCCAATTCTTCAGGAGTGAATTCCTCTGCTAATGTGATGCAATAGTCATCCAAATCCTCGAGCAATTCCTTATGGTATGTACCCGCCAATGAAAGTTTGAAATCAGGATCGGCCTTGTAAACCACTTCAATGGTAGCAAGCATATCATTCAAAGCACGCTCATCCATCGCAATGTGAGTGATTTCAAACCATCCTTTTTCCTTCAAGTGCTGGGCAAATGATTTGAGCATACGCATCCAGAATTCTTCGTAAGCAGGTTCGCCCGGCTTTCCATTGAAGTACTTGAATGAGTTGCTTGCCTGATCGAAGTATTGGAATGACAAACGCCAAGGTACCATGGAGTAGCAATTGATTTCTTTCTTCACGCCACATTCCATCATGAATTCCACCCACTTGTCGAATACGGTATAGTCGAACCACCAAGTGCCATCGGCCTTCTTCATCCATGTCACCATGCTTTCGAACGGGTCGTATGTCTGACCGTTCCATGGCTTGTGCATGATGGAAGCGGTAATCACCTTACCACCGG
>JAEIGA010003356.1_pt1 | contig 25131 bp, 20 predicted proteins | sample 9270691 | NCBI WGS metagenome assembly JAEIGA01 (sample SAMN17057246, study PRJNA624740) | gut metagenome | biome: biome; isolation source: fecal sample | host: Bos grunniens | place: China: Xizang | collected 2019
AGGCCGCAAAATCGATGTCGACCCGGCTTTTCCGCCGGAAATCCGCGGCGTATCCGACGCGGATTTAGCGAGCACCAGCGCCGAATCGCACCCGGCTCGAAGGCCTTGCGTGCATCAATTCAAAAAAGTGGGATAAGGGTGTCCCGTGAAATCACGCGAGGACCTTAAAGCGGAACTCCGTAGTTGACTTATAAACTTCTCCGGCCTTAACAAAAACCGTCGGCCACTCAGGGCGATTTGGCGAATCGGGCGCATGCTGCGTTTCAAGAGCAACCGCGCAACGGAAAGAAAGATGCTCACCGCCTTTTGCCGTTTGATCATACGACGCCCAGTTCGCCGTATAAACCTGAAGGCACGGCTCTGTTGTCGCCACTTCCACTGACCTTCCGTTAAGCGGACAGGAGAGAACCGCCGCCGTGATAAGCCCTTTGGGGCGGCGCGAGGATGCCATTTCGCCCTTATCCAGCACCCAGCAATGATCATAGCCCTTACCTATCTCAAGATCGCGATCGCTCGCGTTTATCTTCTCGCCGATACGCATGCCGCGGCGAAAATCAAACGGCGTTCCCGCGACAGATTTGATTTCTCCAGTAGGAATCTGACCGGCATCGGTCGGAAGATAGTTTTTAGCGGGGATTTTCAGCTCATGATCTTCTATCGTACCGCCCGCCTCGCCTTTGAAATTAAAATAAACGTGCTGAGTCATGTTAATCGGCGTAGTCTTGTCGGGCACGGCCTCGTAATCGACCCTCCATACGTTTGCCGCCGTAAGGGTATAGACGACTTTAACTTGAACCCTGCCGGGAAAGCCCTCATCGCCGTCTTCGGAGACATGAGTGAAAACGACTCCCACATCATCGCCGTTTATAAACGGCTGAGCCTGCCATACATACGCATCCCAGCCTCGCTGTCCGCCATGAAGATTGCAGCCGATTCCGCCGGGCGAATTATTCAATGCGGGCAGACGATAAGTCTTAGAGCCTATCTTGAATTTGCCGTGGGCGATGCGGTTGCCGTAACGCCCGATAATGCACCCCCAATACGGGTCGCCGTTATCCCACCCGGACGGATCGTCGAAGCCTACGACGACATCCTTCATCTTGCCATTTCTGTCGGGAGTGAAAAGCCTAATGATCTTTCCGCCGTAATCGGACACTTCCATTACGACGCCGCCCTTGCCGCGCAAAGTAAACTTTTTGGCCTTCTGGCCGTATTTCGTGATACCGAAATCAGAAATTTCAAAACTGGGTTTTTTCATAATTCCCGTATTATACCAAAAAAGCGGATGCGATTTTCGCTATTGACTGCGCTCACAAAGTTTTGATATAATACCACCCACTTGAGGGCTATTAGCTCAGTTGGTTAGAGCGCTTCCTTGACATGGAAGAGGTCAGTGGTTCGAATCCACTATAGCCCACCATTACCCCACTCTTAAAGTTATCAGCTATACTGTTGTTCGGCAGTAGGATTGATTTTTTGCAGTTGCAGCTCGACGTGTCTGTCACCGTAATCTGAAACGACCACAGAAAATGTGATGTCAAAAGAAAGATGTGAATCGCGTCTTAAGCGCTCTATCTCTTCGCCGCCGTTCCACCACACGGCCCGAGGAACGCCTCGCTCGCGGAAACGTATCTGAAGATGGCGTGCTTCTTGCCCCAAAGGCTTCACTTCCGCAAGCATAAGACCTTTAAGAGAAAATACCGGCTCGGGATTCCCCTCTCCAAACGGCTCCAATTTTTTAAGCCACTGTGCAAATTCTAATGTCAGATCCTGCGGAAGAACGACAGCGTCCACCATGTGAATCTCAGGATCGGCAGGCCTTCCGGCTTTGACCAGTTCGCAGTATTCACACAAAGCAGCTCTAAAATCATCAATCGCACCTTCCTTGACCTGAAAGCCGCCTGCGGCGGCATGACCGCCGAAGCGGTCAAGAAATCTGGAACAATTCTCCATCGCGTCTCGAATATTCAGCCACACCGGCGAGCGGGCAGACCCGTGACCATCGACGCACACGCACACTGGAACATCGCCTAGCTTTTCCATCACCCGAGAAGCGACTATTCCCGCAACACCCTTATGCCCGCGCGTTATTTCAATTACCTGCGCAGGCGCATCCTGAACAACGGACTTAAGCGCAGCCTCCGTCATTTCGCTTTCAATGCGCTTTCTCTCAAGATTGTAACCGTCTACCTTCCGAGCGATTTCCCTTAACACCTCGCGGTCTTCAGAAAGAAGGAGCTCTATCGCCTCTGAAGCGTTGGCTATGCGCCCGGCCGCGTTTATTCTGGGGCCCAAAAGGAAACCGAAATCTTTTACACCAAGTTGTTTGGCGCCTTTCGTGGCAGAGCGCAAATAAAGCTCCTTGATGCCAGAAGCCGCACATGCATGAAAACGCCTGAGCGCCTCGAAAACCAGAATGCGGTTCTGTCCGCTCAGAGGCATTATATCGGTAACTGTAGCCAAGCCCGCGAGAATGAGCATAGGTCCGCCAATACTGCCGCCTGAATAGAGAGCGCGTTTTTTAGCTTCATCAACAAGTCTTCGCGCAAGCATAAACGCAACTCCCGCGCCGCAAAGGTCAGAAAGCAACCCGTCCTCATCTGCCTTTACTTTCGGATTTACAAGAGCCGCAGCGTCAGGAAGAACGTCACCTGGAAGATGGTGATCCGTGATGATGCAGGTAACACCGAGTTTCTTTAACTCTTCTATCTCCGAGACGGAAGTTATTCCGTTATCTACAGTAACGACCAACTTGACATCAGAAAACGTCTTGAGCATCCTTGCCACGGACTTTTCGCTCATCCCATAGCCTTCGCTTAGACGATCGGGTATGAAATAGACTACTTCCGCCCCCAGAGTCTTTAAACAGCTTACGAGTATCGCACTCGCACAGACCCCGTCACAATCATAATCGCCAAAGACAACGATCTTCGAACGGTCACGGACCGCCTCAAGAATAATATCAGCCGCCTCAATAATCCCCGGCAATTTGCAAGAATCAACCAACCCCGCGAGCGACGGAGAAAGAAAATCCGCGTAATTTTCTTTCGTAACGCCACGCAACGCCAAAAGCCGCGCCTGAAGAGATGAGAACCCTTCATGAGCCAGATCTTTGACGAGCTGCGCATCTACGGCGCGCTCGCGAATGGTCATCACACGCACACTTGGTGGCACCAGCCGTGAATATCTTCAAGAACCCCGTACTGAATGCCCTGCATGGTCTCGTAAAGCTTCTGAAGATGAGGGCCTACCGTATCACTGTCGGAAATCTTGATCACATCATTACCGCGGGTGATTTCCCATACGGGAGTCACGACAACCGCAGTTCCGCACGCGGCGACTTCCGCGAACTCTCTGATTTCCTCGTAAGGAATCTTGCGGGTCTGCACATTCCAGCCGAGATCTGCGGCACATTGCTTCAAGGACTTGTTTGTCACGGACGGCAGAACCGAAGTGCTGTCGGGCGTAACGTAGGTTCCGTCCGGCTTGATGCCGATAAAGTTCGATGTTGAAAACTCTTCAACATATTTATGCGTCGCCGCATCAAGATAAAGCTCTACGGGCCAACCATCCTTCTTGGCTTTTTCGTGCGCAAACAGCGAAGCTGCATAGTTTCCGCCGACCTTCACATCGCCCATGCCATGCGGAGCGGCTCGATCCCAATCGTCAAGAATGACAGCGCGAACTGGCTTAAGGCCGCCCTTATAATACGCGCCTACCGGCATGACCATCACCATGAACGTATATTCATGAGCTGGCGCTACGCCAATCTGAGGACCGGTGCCGATGAGAAGCGGTCTTAAATAAAGCGAACCGCCTGTTCCGTACGGGGGAACATACTCCTCGTTCGCCGCGACGACCTTGTCGCACGCCTCGACGAACATTTCAACTGGCACTGGCGGCATCACACAGCGTGTCGCAGTGCGCGACATACGAAGAGCGTTTTCTTCAGGCCTGAAAATCACAATCTTTCCGTCTTTCTGACGAAACGCTTTCATGCCCTCAAAGCACTCCTGCCCATAATGCAGGCAGCTCGCCCCGATGTGCATCGTGATGTATGGATCCTTGACGAACTCGCCTTCGCCCCAAGCGCCGTCTTTCCATGTATAGCGGATATGGCAATTCACATCGGTGAAACCAAAACCCAAACTTGCCCAGTCAATATCTGTTCGCGGCATTGTATGATTCCTCACTTAGAAAAATTACCCATGGCTCTAAGCTTAGCGTAACGAGCTTCAACAAGCTCATCTTTCGAAAGCTTCTTAACTTCCTTAAGCGCCGACAGAATAGCCTTTTTAACAGCTTCACATGCGCCCTTGTGGTCGTTTTGCGCACCGCCCGCAGGCTCTTTTACGATAACATCTATCGCATCGAGTTTCTTAAGCGCGCTCGCTGTAATTTTCAAAGCCTCAGCCGCTTCAGCCGCCTTTGAGCCGTCACGCCAAAGGATACCGGCGCAGCCCTCCGGGGAAATCACCGAGTAAACGGCATTCTCCATCATAAGCACCTTATCTCCAACAGCAATCGCAAGCGCTCCTCCCGAACCGCCCTCGCCTGTTATGACAACGATGATCGGCGTTTTTAGAAGTGCGAAAAATTCCAGCGATTTTGCGATCGCCTCAGCCTGGCCGCGCGCCTCTGCCGTGTCGCCGGGATATGCTCCTGGAGTGTCTACAAACGTGACGATGGAATTTGAGAACTTCTCCGCAAGCTTTGCCAAACGCATCGCCTTGCGATAACCGTCGGGATTGGCCATGCCGAAGTTCGACGCCATATTCTCGTCGACGTTAGAGCCTTTATTATGACCGATTACGAGAACCTTCTCATCGTCGATTTTGGCGAATCCCGCCACTATCGCTCTATCATCGTTGACGAGTCTGTCGCCATGAAGCTCTTCAAAATCAGAGCAGACGTACTTAATAAATTCTCCGATATGCGGGCGCTTCGGATCGCGCGCCAGCTTGACAGAATCCATCGCAGTTTTTTTCTTAGCCATCTTAGAACCCCCAGAAGTCGAGCATTTTCGCAATAAAGCGCTTCATATCCTTGCGCTCGACGATTTTGTCGATGAAGCCGTGTTTTTCAAGATATTCTGCCGACTGAAAATCATCCGGCAACTTTTGATGAATAGTGTTTTCGATTACACGCCGACCGGCAAACCCGATAAGCGCCTTCGGCTCGGTGATGTTAATATCGCCAAGCATGGCATAAGAAGCGGAAACTCCGCCCGTCGTAGGATCGGTTAAAACCGAAATGTAAGGTAGCCCCGCATCTTTGAGCCTGCCGATCGCCGCCGAAGTCTTCGCCATCTGGACGAGAGAAAGAATCCCCTCGTGCATACGCGCCCCGCCGGATGCGGAAAAGAGAACAAGCGCGCGGCGTTCTTTTATCGCAAGCTCGCAGGCGCGCGCGATTCTTTCACCTGCACCCGTGCCAAGGCTTCCGCCCATAAAGGAAAAGTCCATAACGCCGAGCATAACCTTATGCGAGAAAATATCGCACTTACCCGTCACAATCGATTCAGTCTCACCTGTCTTAGCGATGACGGATTCGACCTTTGTGCGATAATCGCCGGTCGCATCTTTGAACTGAAGATGATCGGAATACGACACCTCGCTGAAAAGTTCTTCAAACGTTCCCTTGTCCGCGATACGTTCAATACGCTCGCGGGCAGAGAGCCTGCCGTGATAATTACACTTCGGACAAATCGAGTCGTTTTTCTTCCACACCGATTTCTCAAAGTGACTGCCGCATTTCGGACATATCGCCCAAAGCGCCTTCGCCGGAGGAATCTTAACCGGTTCTTTCTTCTCAAACCATCCCATATTATGCTACCCTTTCGATTTGTATTTAAAACGGCATAAATACAACGCCGTATATCGACGCAGGCTTACCGCCGAGCGCGCGCAAGCCATGCTTGACAACAGAATTATAATAAGCCGTATCACCCGGCTTCAAAACGCTCTTTTCATTGCCGTAAGTAAGTTCCACTTCACCGGCAATGCAGATAATAAGCTCTTCGCCTTCATGCGACGAAACCTCATCGACACCGTTTTTGTCGAACTCGATGCGAAATGGATCCATGTGGCGATCGGGCTTTCCGAGAGCGAGAGAGTGACTAGCATAGCCCAATGTGTTGGAGCCCTCCTTGGCCACCTTTCGTGCGCCGAGATCCTTCGCCCTGGTGATAATCGGATCTGGCTTGAACTGGTCATCCATAAATGTCCCGAGACGCTGACCCAACGCACGCGATAGCTTAGTTAAAACTCCAAGTGCGGGCATGACCTGCCCCTTTTCAATTGAATTAATCACCTTTTCGTCAATACCGCACTTTTGAGCAAGATCATAAATGCTCATATCAAGTCTTTCGCGATATGTACGAATGCGCTTACCTACACTGGTTTCCTTGGCCATTTTTCTTTGCCACCTTTCTTGTTGTGTACAATATTATATCATAATGTTTTGCAGTAGGTAATCGGTTATCAATTATTGCCGCTCGATATCTTCTATCACGGCCGCTATCAACGAACCGCTTTTCAAAAGCGAACCAACTGAAATATTTTTCATTACATCATTTTCTGTATGCCAATAATCATTTAACCCGGGAGCGCTTCCATACGAAAAATCAATAAGATCTATAGCCTCGTAGCCGGCCTTTAAAAAAGGCACATGATCATCAATAACATGATATGGAGAGAGCGAAACAAGATTTTTTTCACCTATCTTTTTAGCGGCTCTAATAACCGTTCGGGCAAGACGACCGGATCCGTTAGATGGTATTTCTATTTTCAAATCCTTATCCCCGAGCATATCAAGGCATATTACGTTTTCGACATCATAATAACGGGATTTAACATGCTCAACTGCCCTCTTCGAGCCTTGAAGCCCGTCGTTGGCGGAGTAATCGTAAATGCACTCTTCTGCGTCAGTCCATATAAGAAGGTAATTCTTTTTAAGCCCCTTTGCACTGGAAAGCATTTTGCTTAGGCCCACAAGAAGAGCTGATGTTGAAGCGCCGTCATTAGCTCCAGGACATTTGATTGATCTTTTCGTGTCATAATGAGACAATAGCACCGTCCACTTCGATGTGTTTGAGTGTTTAAACTCGGCAACGACGTTTGTAAAGCGCATTTTCCCCAAAGGCGAATCGGCGAAAAAAACATCTTCCTGCACATTTTTAACGCCAAGAGACTTCAGTGAAAAGGCAAGCCACTTCGCGGCGATTCGCCCGCCCGCCGTCCCGGCGTCCCGAGGGGTGAAATTCTCAACAAGCCTTTGGGCCGTATCAAATGACAGTTTGGCCTCTTGAGGAGTAAACTGAAGAACAATCGCCAGAAATACGGCGGGCATGACATTACTCAACTATAACGCCGAGCATCTTGATGATACGATCGAGATCATCATTATCGAAAAAGTCGATCTCAACAACACCCTTTGTATGTTTGCCGTTCGCATGGGTTACACCGCTGGTAACACGCACGGCGCAACCTAAATGACGCTTCATTCTCTCGGCCAGGTTTCTTACATACCCGTCGGGAAGATCGGGAGTTCCTCTTGGCTTGACTTCGATAGGCTTGATGATGCGGGCGACCTTGCGCTCCAGCGCGCGAACCGTAAGCTGATCATTTACGCAGTCGCGAGCAAGAAGAACGCGGTCTTTTTCATCTTCAAGCGAAAGAAGAACTTTGGCATGACCGACTGAAATCAGCGATGAAGAAATAAGCGCCCGAACTTCATCGGGAAGTTCAAGAAGGCGCACTGAATTGGCAACTGTCGCGCGGCCCTTGCCAACACGCTCGGCTACCTGCTGCTGGGTTAGAGAAAACGTATCTTGAAGAGTCTTATACGAAACAGCTTCTTCGATGGGATTTAAATCTTCGCGCTGAATATTCTCAGCCGTCGTCATTGTCGCGGCCGTGAGATCATCAGCTTCAACAAGCGTCACGCGAATCTTATCCCAACCCAAAAACTGCGCGGCCCTAACTCGGCGCTCACCTGCAATGAGCTCATATCTGCCTTTCGAATTCTTTCGAACCGTCGGCGGCTGAACAAGCCCGTTGTTTTTAATGGACTCCGCAAGCTCGTTCAGCTCTTCCTCGCGGAAATCTCTGCGAGGCTGATATGGCGAGCGCTCTATCTCCGCGATCTTAAGCTCAAGAGGCTGACCAGCCTCAGATGCCGGAGGAATTACACCCGCCGCAGGAGAAGTCGCGACGACCTGCGCCGCGGCCGGTTTGATTTCAGCCGGGGCGCCTTTGGACAGCAATGTATCCAGCCCGCGCCCTAAACCATGTCTCTTCACGCCGGCACCGGCGGCCTTAACGCCACCGGTAGCCTTCTTAAGATATGGATTTGACTTACCCACGTTTATTTAACTATCAGAAATAGCAGTTAATAAAGGGCAATACCTTGATCGCATTGTCAAGAATGATATTTACCAAACCGATCTGGAAGCCCCAAGGGCAGGTGCTGGCGATGTTGACCAATGAAATCTGGCAGCCATGAAGTTCAGCCGTGTAGTTGATGATAAGGCCGAGCTGAAGGCCATAGGCGGTCTTGGCATAGTTACCAAAAAGAGCGCCCGTCATACCATAAGACTGATCTTTAGAAACGTTAGCTAAGCCAGAAACCTGAACGCCGCTGAACTCGTGCTGATAGACACCGAGAAGGTTAACATCAACACCCCACATCTTGTTCGGACGGAACGCAGCCGCGCCAACTTCAAGGCCATATGTCTCGCCATAAGCGACATTTGCGCCAAGCGTAGCGCGAATACCGTAAACATCGGCGCTTGCCCAGTTGCAAAGCAATGAGCCCTGAACACCGGCCATATCATCGCGTGTCGCCATCGCAACGCCGCCAACGCCAAGACCGTACATCTTAGGCGCGTCGGAATAGAACAAATTAAGATCGAGCCCAAAGACATCCCAGACCGCGCGACCCCAAGGAAGCTGAAGAGGCGACGCTAAACCGACTGCTATAGGAGTCCAACCGACAGCCTCGGAATAAACTTCTTCTTTTTCTGATTCCGCCATGGCAGGCGCAACAACTGCGAGTGCGAGCGCGGCAAAAACGATTTTCTGAATCTTCATTTTTTACTCTCCTTAGAATGTTTAGTTAAATCTTGCAATATTGTACTATTTTTTTCGCCACTATGCAAGCACCCCTTGCACGGTAACAGTGTAATATGATATAATACCTGCGTTTGGCACACATGGGGAAGTAGCTCAGTTGGTAGAGCATCACGTTCGCAACGTGGGGGTCGAGAGTTCGAATCTCTTCTTCTCCACCATCAATTTACTTTAGAAGCCAAAATATTCCCGTACAAGATCAGGTGTTTTTCGCTATATACCGCAGCTTATCATGCATGGACAGTTTAAACATAAGTTCCATGCAAAGCGGTCGAATAAATCTGAATACTCTTGCTGACATAACCTTAATCTGCCCAGGAATGGTGCCATACTGGACAAGGGCGCTCAAAACTTCACCCGCAAGCATCTCCCATAAAGCTTTAAGACCCGACTCGGGATTGACAGAGGCGCATTTGGAAATAATCTTCTCGCCCGCGTCATTATAGGCAACAAGTTCATACACCGCTCGGGGTCTAAGCTCTTTCGTCATTACCCCTGGCAGAATATGCATATCAAGCTCTATTGCCGCATTAGAATCAAACGGCAGATCCTTCGCCGCCTTTACTACGTCTTTCTGCAACTTGATGGTTTCTGTATACGGCGCAGGATTCGGTATTATAAGAGGCTCATCCACCCACTTGCCGTCAGAGGCTTCAACGCGAGAGAATATCGCTCTATTGTCCGTATATTTTAATGGCAGCATTCGGTCTGACTCTACGCGAAGCATCACGCCGTACGCCTCCCACAATATTTTCGCCGCCAGTTTACACTGCTTTTCATTGGCCTCAACGGGAATATACCCCGCGTCATGGCGAAAAAGCTTAACCTCCCGATTGACCGTTACCACCAATTCGAGATGAGGCATCTCCATCGGCGAAGAATAGTAGCCAAAATTCCTATCGATTCTGACGCGGACATAATCATGCAGAGTCTGCCACCCCTCAAGCATCAGGAAGCGTATTTTAACAGGCGCATTATCGCCCTTTAAAACGGTGCAGAAATACGGAAAGACCGTTCCCTTCGGTTTGACCGCGAAATTAAAAGGTTCAATTTCATCCCACACCCCGAGGGCATCCATCTTCAAACCGAGCTTTTCTATATCGGGTTTTTCCATATCCAAAATCATCTTAAGCGGCGAACTGGCTGTTCATTTCATTTACCGCCATCAGAATGGCGACGGCCACAAAGCCCACGACGCAGGCAATAAGAACGATCAAAATCGGCTCTAACGCATTCGAAAAGACCGCGATATTGCGCTCCATATCTTTCTGATAGCGCTTGCCGATGTGCTCAAGAGAGCCTGCGAGATCTCCGGCCTGTTCCCCTACGGCAAGCATATCGGTCATCATCCGCGGAAACGCCCCTGACTCCGAAAGCGGCCCGGAAATGGTCGTTCCGTCGGTAACTTTCATGCGCGCATTTCTTAAAGCATCCCCGATGACGGCATTGCCTGAAACCTCTTCGCATATCTTTAACGCCTGAAGGACATTGACGCCGTTAGACAAAAGAGTCTTCATCGTATAGGCAAGAGACGAATATGCGCCGGTAGCGACGATACCTGAAATAAGCGGCATTTTCAACTTCCACCCGTCGACCTTACGCCGCCCGGCGTCGCTCGTCTTCCACTTACGGAACCACATCACGAAAAGAAAAACCGCTATAAAAACAAGCCATCCGTATTCAAGGGTGAAATTCGACATACCGACAAGTATCCTCGTGGGCAGCGGCAGAGCGCCGCCGAGTTTGTCGAAAACGTTCTTGAATTGAGGAATGATCCAAACCATCGCGCCGACGACGGCGACAATGCCGAAGCCGAGAACTATTATCGGGTATGACAGAGCGCTCTTGATTTTAGCGCGCATATTATCATCGCGTTCATAGTGATCGACAAGTCTGCGCAAAACCTCGATCATCGCGCCCGACGCCTCTCCTGCGCGAATCATATTGGAATATATCGCGGGGAATGTCTTCGGGTGATGGCGGCAGGCGTCTGAAAAACTCTCGCCTCTGACAATACGGTCGCACAAATCCTGGCAAACGTATTTCTGCGCGCTTTTTTCGGCCCCCTGCCGGGCAAGAGCGCTTAAAGCCTGGCCTAACGTCATCCCGGCTTCAATAAGATCGGCAAGCTCCGATGTGAAGAGAAGCACTTCAACGCGCTTCATCACGGTAGCGGACTTTCCGCCGCCGACATCCATCTGCCACAACGACTGACGGCTCTGCTTTTTATCGGAAGCCGCGCCTTCAGACGCTGCGGCCGCTGAAGCGGCTTTATTCGATTTCTTTTTTGCGTACCCCATTTGCGCCCATTATATCATAAAATCACAAGCGAGTTTCACTTTCCGTTTCTGCGCTCGCGGAAAAACGACTGCAGTACCTCCTTCGACTGCGCCTCAAGAACACCGCTTGTAATTTTCGGATGATGATTTATTCCCGGGTGATCAAAAATACCGAATACGCTGGATCCGCCGCGCTTGGCATCGCTCACTCCCCATATCACCGTTTCGACGCGAGAAAGAACTATCGCTCCTGCGCACATCGGACAGGGCTCTTTCGTCACATACAATCTCGCGCCGGAAAGCCGCCAATTCCCCTTGGCCGCGAAGGCCGAACTCAAAGCGAGCATTTCGGCGTGGGCGGTAGCGTCTGTAAGAGATTCTGTTTGATTGTGGGATCTGGCAAGAATCCGAGACGTAGACGGCGTAAAATCACATTCCCCCCGCTCGTTTTTTGCGCACTCTACAATGACGCACCCGGTCGGCACTTCTCCGTTTTCGCTAGCCTTCTCAGCCTCGCGCAAAGCAAAGCGCATCCAATATTCGTCATATTCCTTCTCGGTCATCTAAAACGCCTTCCTGCCTTTCATCTGCGCCATGTCTGATTACGTGACGTCCAGCCTGAGGTGCCCGAGCCGTAAAGTGAACCGTAACCGCCTCGTGAACCATACCCCGACGAATAGCCGCCATATCTGGGTTTCGGCACCGGCGAGTCCATAATCCGCTTTACATTTATAAGATCTCGCGGAATCTCGCGCAAAAAGCGAGAAGCCTCAACCGGAAACTGCCCTCCATCGCCGCTTTTACGGACAGAAGGGGCAAACATATAAAGAGAATCTTTCGCCCGCGTTACGACCACATAAAAGAGACGGCGCTCCTCATCTTCACGATTCTCCTCGGCCGCTTTGGAACTCGGGAACATACCCTCTGAGAGCCACGGCACAATTACAACAGGCCATTCCATTCCCTTGGCCTGATGGACGGTAGAGAGCGTAACCTTAGATACGTTTGTGTCATTGCGTTTCGCGTCGAGATTCGTAAGAAGCGCCACATCCGCCAAAAACGCCTCAAGCCCACCCTCGTTATCCTCTATCTGAACCGCCAGTTCCTTGACATCGGCAAGCCTGTCTTCCGCTTCGCTTTCTTCCCATTCCGTACGCAGATGGTTCTCATAAAAAAGATCCGTGAAATCTTCTATGATCTCTCCGACATTTCCCTCTAAAAGATGATCAACAGCGCTTTCATAGCACTTGGAGATTCTCTGCCACCCCACCTTTGATTTGGGTTTTAAAAGAGCTTCTAGCGCCAAGCGGTCATTTGCGTTTTTCGCATCGAACTTTCGACCTAACTTAGCCCAATAACTGTTAGCCGTTTTTTCGCCGACGCTAGGCAAGAGCCGGACTAACCTTAAAAAAGAAAGCTCGTCGTTGGGGTTAACCAAAAGGCGCAAATAAGACAGCACGTCCTTTACATGAATCTGCTCAAAAACGCCAACACCGCTTGTAATCCTAAAAGGCACTCCCATCCGCGCCAAAGTCAACTGAACCGTAATGGACTGGTAATGACTGCGATAAAGAACGGCGATATCGCGATAATCACACCCGGCGTTTCTGTAGGCTGAAATCAGCTTTACTATTTCATCGGCCTGGGTGTTCGCGTCGTAAACCCTGTACACTACCGGCAGCGCTCCGCTTGACTGACGCACGGGCCTTAATGTTTTTTCAAACTGATTGGGCGCGTCCTTCATCACGACATTGGCGACATTCAACACGCCGGGCACGGAGCGGTAATTGCGCTCGAGTTTGATCACCTTGCAGTTCTGCCAGCGCTTCGGAAACTCCATGATATTCTCTATCTGAGCCCCGCGCCAGGTATATATGCACTGGAAATCATCTCCCACGGCCATGACATTCCGGTGCTTGGCCGCGAGGATATCCACAAACTTCGCCTGTATCCCGTTAGTGTCCTGATATTCATCCACAAGGATATGAAGAAAATGCTCTTGAAGAAGTTCTCTGACGTTCTCTTTTGTCTCAAGCAATTTTAAGGCGTTAACCAAAAGGTCGTCAAAGTCCATTGCCCCAAGCTCAAACTTTTTCGCCTCATACTTCTTCGCAATCATTGCCACCGCCTCTGGATCAACACCCGCGACTTTAGTCATGTAGCGTGATGCGATAAAGCCGACAGGTTTCTCCTCGTTGGCCGCCTCGCTGATCATTTTCGCGATGAGCTCTTTTTTCACAAACTCTTTCGGCTCGGCGACAGACTCTTTTATAATATCGCCTATGAGTTTTTTCTGATCTTCCTCATCTATGATTTGAAAGCCCGGCTGATAACCGATGAGCGAACCCCATCTGCGCAAAAGCTTGGCGGCTATATGGTGAAATGTTCCTGACCAAATGCCGGAAACGTTCGGCCCGACCACTTTTTGCGCGCGCTCCAACATTTCACGCGCTGCGCGGTTGGTAAACGTAAGCAGCAATATACGCTCGGACGGAATGCCGCGCTCTACCAGATACGCCACGCGATGCACAAGAGTGCGCGTTTTTCCCGTGCCTGCCGCCGCGAGAACTAAAATAGGCCCGTCACCGGCAGTTGCAGCCTCACACTGCTCAGGGTTTAAAAGAGTGGAAAAATCTGTCATTCAAAATTACCCTTTATGCACCGGCTCAAGAATCCAGCGCTTATTGTACCAAAACCAATCACCAGGGCTTTCCATCACGGCCTTGCTCAAAATAGTCATCGCCTCGCGTGTTATGCGACGCGCCTCCTCCTTCTTGTCGACAGCCGCAGGATCAGGCCTTAATGTTGCCAAATGATTAAATATGTGTCGACCGTTTTTTCTCGTCATCATCGCCACAACTACAGGCGACATACATTTAACGGCGAACATCGCGCCCGCGTGGCTTACATTGGCTCGCGAGCCGAGAAAATCAACCTCAACATCCTTTACAGGAACCCGCAGATCAGGCAAGATCGCAAAGGCGCGGCCAGATTCCAATTTCTCTTTTATTTTAACGAGCGTTGATTTTTCACCGCGATCGAGAACCTCAATGTCTCCATACTGGCGTTTCATCCATGCGTCAAGTTTAGGATTGCGCTGTTTCGCCGCCAATGCAAAAAGCTTAAGCCCATACTTCGCCATCGACCACGCAGCCATATACCAATTCCCCGCGTGAGGCACCATTATGACAACGCCCCTGCCCTCGTCGACATACGACTGAAGCTTGTCTTTGTAATACGCTCCGTCAAGGACGTATCTGTCCATCCACCTGCGGTCCAATTTCGGCGCGCGAATCATCTCCACTCCTGATTGCAGAATGTTCGACAGCGAGTCTACCGCGATCTCGCAGGCTTTAGCCTCGCAGATGTCGGGAAAGACACTTTTAATCCTATGCATCGTGCGCTCTTTTTTAAATCCAAACCACTTGACGGCGACGACGGCAAAAGCTCTTGCTATCCAAAGCGCCAGACGATAGGGAATAGCGTTGACAAGCGCACAGAAACTTCTGAGAGCAAGATATTCCAGATTAATCGCAATTGCTGATTTCTTCGCCATCAGAAAAGATCATTTGCCCTTTATGCGCTCAAGCTTCTCGGCGGCGGACGATATCGCCCGGCAAACCGCACGGCTTGTGATCGTCGCAGAAGTGATAGCCTCGATTTCTCCGCCGTCCTTTGTGACTTTTAGCGATTTTGAGGCGAACTTTCCGGAAAACTGCGACGAGAACTCCGCCGACGAAAGTTTTGTGCCAAGGCCTGGAGTCTCGCTGGACTGGAGAGCTTTGTATGTCACAATTTTCCCGTCCGGAGAAAAGCCGATCATAAGTTCGATAAGGCCGCCGTATCCGCCGTTGTCAGAACCTTTAAGCGCATAGGCGAGCACCTTGCCGGTCTCATCCTTTCCGACATAAAACTCCTGCGCATCCAACGAAGCCTTATCGACCTTTACTACGCCTTTGGGCATAACGGCCTTCGCCGCGTCCGAAGCCTGTTTTACTTTCATCTCGGCGATAGGCGCTTTGGTTATTATGTTAATATATGCCAACGTAGAGGCGCAAACGGCAGCGATAATCGTTAACGATGAGACAAGCCAAAGTATTTTTTTCATTTCTTACGCTCCAAAAGGTTTTGGCTGCGTCCAACGATTGATCAGAGGACAAACCGAATTCATTATGAGAATCGCAAAACTGCACCCCTCAGGATAACCGCCGAACTGACGAATAAGCATGCAAAGAAGACCGCACCCGAAACCGAAGATGAGTTTCCCCTTGGCGGTAGTGGGGCTTGTGACGTAATCCGTCGCCATGAAAATGGCTCCAATCATCAAGCCGCCGGTTAGAATCTGGACATGCGCGGGGGCTCCTCCGGAAACAAGAGAATAGACCCATGCCGTAAAAATGAACGACACGGGAATATGCCATGTGATGACCTTGCGCCAAATAAGATATATGCCGCCCAGAAGAAGCGCGATCGACGAAACCTCGCCTATACACCCTGGCATATTGCCGACAATAAGATCGACAAGCTGAGGTATGCCGCCCTCACCGGCCTGAGGCGTGGCGGAGGCTGCCGCATCAGCGGCAAACATCGGCTTCATCGCCGCAAGCGGAGTTGCGCATGTAAGAGCCTCGCAGGCGCCGCCGAAACGCCCAGGCTGAAGAGGCTTAAGCCATGTGGTCATCGGGCCTGTAAACGAGATAAGCATAAACGCGCGCGCGGCAAGAGCCGGATTGAAGGGATTCATCCCCAAGCCTCCGAAAACCTGCTTTGCGACGGCTATCGCGAATACAGAGCCGACAGCGGCCATCCACAACGGAATTCCGGACGGGAGATTCAGCGCCAGAAGAAGTCCCGTAAGCACGGCGGAAAAATCACCGAGCGACGACTCACGCTTCATCAAAAGGCGGCAGAGCGCCTCTGTCACGATGCATGTCGAGACGCAGACGGCTATAGTCCATACCGCGCCCATACCGAAAAACCAAATGCCAGCGATCGTTGTAGGCAGCAACGCAATAATAACATCAAGCATGATTCTCGAAACGCCCGCAGGCGCATGAGCGTGCGGACTAGAGCTTAAAATAAAATGCTCGCCTATCTCTTTCGGCTTCATTTATTCTCCTTTATTTTCCAACTTTCAAGCTTCCAAACACTATCTCCCGCGGGCGCGTATCGACGCCTTGGCTCTGCGGCATAGCTGAACTATCGGACGACGCGCGGGACAAACGTAGGCGCACGCGCCGCACTCAATACACGTCATGACGTGAGACTTCTCGGCGCAGACGACATCGTCCGATTCCACCGCTTTTGAAATATCGGCGGGATTAAGTCTCATCGGACAGGCTCTGACGCATCTGCCGCAATTTATGCACGCTCCGGAAATATATTGAAATACGCTCCTCTTTGAAAGAAGCAATATGCCCGAAGTCGTCTTTGTCGTGGCGATATCGAGCGACGGAACGGCAAACCCCATCATTGTTCCGCCGGAAATAACCTTTGCCGCGCTTTCTTTCAATCCGCCGCAGAAATCGACGAGATCAGAATATTTCGTACCCGTAGGAGCTAGAATGTTTTTCGGCTCAACAACATCATCACCGGAAACCGTGGTCACGCGCTCTAAAAGAGCCTTGCCCTTTTCTACCGCATCAGCGATCGCCACGACAGTTCCCACGTTTTCCACAACGCAACCGACATCAATCGGAAGAGCCGGAGGCTCAGGCACGATGCGACCGACCGTAGCATAAATCTGATGCTTTTCGCTACCCTGCGGATAAAGCACGGGCAGCACGACAATCTCCACGTTTCCGTCGATGTCCGCAAACGCTTTTTCCAAAGCGGCTATCGCCTCAGGTTTATTCGCCTCAACAGCTATACGAACAGCGCACCCGCCGAGAATCTTGCGCATGATCTCAACACCTATGCGTATTCTGTCGGCCCTTTCGAGCATCACCCGGTAATCAGCAGTTAAATACGGCTCGCATTCTGCGCCGTTTAAAATAAGATATTCGCACCGCTTATTTGCAGGCGGGTTGAGTTTTACCGAAGTAGGAAAGCCCGCTCCGCCCATTCCGCAGATACCGGCATCCTCCACCCTCTTTAAAAGTTCCTCGCGCGATGCGCTCTTCCAATCAAGCGGAGGAAAAGTCTCTTCGTCCATCGCCTCTGGATCGGGCTGAAGAATAACGGCATCAACCATCATGCCCGAAGGACCCAACCGCTTTTCGACGGCCTTAACCGTGCCCGATGCGCTTGCGCGCACGCACACGGAAATAAGACCGTTCTTTTCCCCGATAAGCTGGCCTTTAACTACACGCTCGAGCGGCTTTACAATGCACTTGGCGGGCGCACCGAGATGTTGCGACATCGAGATTACAAGTTCTGACGGCATCGGCAGACATTCAATCGGCTTTTCGCGCGCAAGCTCCTTGTTGTAAGGCGGGTGCACACCTCCGGAAAACTTGAATTTTGACTTTGTAGTTTTCATGATGATACAAAAAATGCCTTTATTATTTTAATGACGCGCCCGTAGAAGCGTTGCCTACATGCTGAGCGTAACGCTCCAGCCACCCGCCCTTGATTCGTGGCGTCCATTTTTTCGCTTTTTTCGCTCGCGCAGCGATTTCGGACTTTGTAAGATTTGCGTTTATCGAGCGATTAGGAATATCTATAGTAATCTCATCCCCGTTCTTAATAAGGCCGATAAGCCCGCCTTCAGCCGCCTCCGGCGAGACATGCCCAACGCACGCGCCGTGGGTTGCGCCCGAAAAACGCCCGTCGGTAATCAGCGCGACAGACTCTCCCAGACCCGCGCCGATGATGTATGAAGTTGGCGCGAGCATTTCCTGCATACCGGGGCCGCCCTTAGGCCCTTCATAGCGGATGACAACGACATGACCGGGTTTTACCTTGCCACCGAGAATCCCTTCGCAGGCCTCCTCCTGGCTGTTGAAGCAAATGGCCTTGCCGGTAAACTTCATCATTGAAGGCGCAACTCCGCCCTTCTTGACGACCGAACCGCCTTCAGCGAGATTACCCCAAAGAACCGCCAGGCCCCCATCTTGCGAATATGCGTTTTTAAGTGTTCTTATAACGTCATCGTCAGTTATCTTAGAGGCTCTTATCTGAGCGCCGAGCGTCTTCCCTGAAACGGTCTTCGAGTCGAGATGGAGATATGGAGACTTCTTGAGAATTGCCGAAAGGCGCTTCAAAATAGCCATAACGCCGCCCGCGCGATCGACATCGGCAACATGATAATGACCGCTCGGAGCTACCTTGCAGAGATAAGGCGTCGCCGCCGAAATTTCATTCATGCGCTTAAGGCTGTAATCTACCCCGGCTTCACGGGCAATGGCAAGCGTATGAAGAACTGTGTTGGTCGAGCCGCCCATCGCCATATCAAGCGAAAGGGCGTTATCAAGAGAATCACGCGTTACGATATCGCGCGGCTTTGGACCGCCCTTCTTCGCCATCTCAACGGCTCTCTTGGCCGCCGCACGATACAGATCTTGACGCTTCGGGTCTATCGCCAAAACAGTTCCGTTGCCGGGAAGAGCCAAACCTAAAGCTTCATAAAGACAGTTCATCGAATTGGCCGTGAACATCCCGGAACAGCTGCCGCAGCCAGGGCACGAAGTCTCTTCTACCTTCTTGAGATCTTCAGCCGTCATCTTGCCTGCATTCTCGGCGCCGACAGCTTCAAAAACGGTATTGAGATCAGAATCCTTCCCGGTTATAGGGTGCGTTCCGGGAGCCATCGGTCCGCCGGAGGCAAATATCGTCGGGATGTTCACGCGCAAAGCGCCAATGAGCATTCCGGGGACGATCTTGTCGCAGTTCGGCACGCATATCATCGCATCAAAGCAATGCGCTCTTGCTATCGACTCTACGCTGTCGGCGATAAGTTCACGGCTTGGCAGAGAAAACTTCATTCCGGAATGAGCCATGGCAATACCGTCGCACACGGCAATCGTATTGAACTCCATCGGCACGCCACCAGCCTCGATAACGCACTTCTTGAGAAATTCGCCCACCTTGTTCAAGTGGCAGTGCCCGGGAACAAAACTCTCGTAACTGTTGCAGATGCCGATGAAAGGCTTTTTCATATCATCGCGCTTCATGCCGCAGGCAAAAAGAAGACTGCGGTGCGGAGCTCTTTCCTTGCCTTTTTTTATCTGATCGCTTATCATCGCAAGTTCCTTATTTGCGCTTTGCGGCGGCCGCATTGGCGGGAGTGTTCTTTACCAACTGCGCGATTTTCGCGGTTATCTCCGGATTCGCCTTCAGGTACTCGATGGTCGCCAGCGAACCTTGGGCGAGCTGTTCATTTTCAAAGCTGAGCCAGCTGCCGCGCTTTTCGACGATCCCGCGCTGAAGAGCCGCGTCGAGGACAGACCCTTCATACGAAATTCCGCAGGAATAGAGAATGTCAAATTCAGCCTCGGTAAAAGGCGGAGCGACTTTATTTTTGACGACCTTCACGCGAGTGCGATTGCCCACGACCTGAGTAGCTGTATTCTTGATAGCGCCGATGCGCTGAACCTGCAGACGGCAGCTCGCATAGAACTTGAGCGCCTTGCCGCCGGGAGTCGTTTCGGGATTGCCGAACATGACGCCGATTTTATCACGAACCTGATTTGTAAAAATAAGCAATGTCTTCGTCTGCGATATGACACCTGTAAGCTTTCGCATGGCCTGCGACATGAGACGCGCCTGAAGCCCCATGTGGCTGTCACCCATATTACCGTCGATTTCGGCCTGCGGGGTCAACGCAGCTACGGAGTCGACGACGACAACGTCTAAGGCGCCGGATTTAACGAGCTGTTCGCAGATAGTGAGAGCCTCTTCGCCGCTGTTGGGCTGAGAGACGATAAGATCATCGAGATTGACGCCTATCTTCTTCGCGTATGAAGGGTCGAGCGCGTGCTCGGCATCAATAAAGGCTGCGACACCGCCAGACTTTTGCGCGTTGGCCACAACATGAAGAGCAAGCGTGGTTTTTCCCGAAGACTCCTGCCCGTAACACTCGACGATTCGCCCGCGAGGAAGTCCGCCCACACCAAGAGCCATATCAAGACTAAGTGCGCCTGTCGAAATGACCGGAACTTCTTCAGTCTCCTTATCACCAAGACGCATAATTGACATTTCGCCAAATTCCTTGCGAATCTGACTCATCACCGCGTCAAGCGCTGTGTTACCCGTGGATTTAGCCGCTTCTTTTTTTTCTGCCATAATACTCCTTAAGAAATTGTTAGTGAATTTATTCGTTTGTATACGCATCGCTGGGTTCTGCAACAACCTGCCAGAAGAACGAAGGCGAAGACGTCGAATGATTGAAAATCATCTCACCGGAGTCTGACGCACACTTGCGTTCAATGACCGTAAACTCGTTCGTCACGGGCCTTTCACCGCCACGAAGCGTATACCAGCAGCTTTTAACGACATTGGTGATCGAAAGCGACCATGAGGCGCCAAGAGGATCATACGAAACCAATTTGAAGGCTACCATCTCCGGTTCAACTACTTCAGGCACAGGCTCTTCGCTTCCCGGCAACTCTCCCATCAGCGTTAAAATTTCACCGCTCTCAGTTTCGTATGTCATAACCCCTTCATCATTTTCAACTAGCGCGCTTACCCAAACGAGAATCTTATTGGCGTCATTTGTAACAACAACGCCGACATCACTCTTATTCTCCGCATTGATAAACCTCGCGGCACTTGATGACATATCAGAGCCGCTATAGTTTTCATCTGCAACGCCGAACTCTTTCTTGTTGGCATTATCACCTTGTTTTACCGACATGGTGCCTGTGTAATCGCCAGAGAGAATAAGTTTCGCCGTTTCGGCCAAGTGCAGATCATCATTCGCATTATCCATTATGCTGGCATCATTGCTCACAAGTATCTTAGCTCCTGTCCACACGGCAACCGCACCGTATTCGGAGGAGCCGCACCCTTGTACGACACCGCCCTCAAAATTAAATGTGGCATTATTGCCTTGAACAAGGATTGCGCTAGGCGCTTGCGAAACTATATTGGTGCAGGCGAACACTAAAGAACCGGGCTTCATGGTAAGAGACGAGCCTTCCATAACGGCGATACCGCCCGGAGCATAAAGCGAATCGCTCCCATACTTAACTGCGGCATTTTTCTCCAGCACCAGCTCTCCGCCCTCTACCCAAAAGATTGGCTTGTTCTCTGACGAATAAAACTCGCTGCCGAAAAATGTATTGGTAGCCCCGCCGTCAATAAATAGATTAGTTACCGTAAGATGACCGCCCGATATAATTTTAATTGACGCATTTCCACGGCGGGCAAGACCATACTGATCTTCCGCCTGAGATGTAAGGGTAAGATGTTTATCGATCACGATATCTTTATTATACACAGCAGGCTCATTCGTGACAATTGTAATCGTATCGCCGTCTTTCGCATCATTTACCGCTGAATCAAAAGTGATGTATGGCACATCTCCGATATAAGCGACAGGATTTACAGGAACGGTTCTTTCGCCCCACACGAGCTGCCCGTTCAAGACTTTCGCGACGATATCTCCATTCACATCATTTCTTACACAGTCCTGCGAAAATTCTCTGTCGGAAAGATCGGGAGCAAGTCCGAACTTTTCATCCACGTCATTCGCGCTTGATTTATTGACGCCGATTGAAACATTCTCGCAGTCTTCACCTAAAGAAAGTATATCCTCCGCCCAGAGATTTATGTTGTCGGTTTTTCCTTCAGTATTGGTGTTATCGACCGCTTTTGCCGAACCGGAAACATTCAGCTCTGCCCCACCTATAGCGCAGATCGCGCCTCCGCTTTGCGCCTTGCAGGAAGATATCGTACCTCCAAGAAAATCAAATTTACCCATAAGCGATACAGCGCCGCCCGAGGCTGTATCTAAAGTAAAATTAGATATCAGCGAGCCATCAAGCATTGTAAGCGTAGCGCCAGCGTTGACATATACCGCACCTGTGTATCCTATGAGTTGTCCTCCCGTCAGCGAAGCATTCTCGCCAAGAGTCAAACTCGCCCCGCTGTTAAGCGTAATAAAGCTTGATCTGAAAGATGCTGCGCTGCAGTCAAAAACGACGTTCGAAATAACCATCCCTCCGTCAAGCGTAATTGAAGCGCCACTCTCCACCGTTATAACGGAAAAATTCTCGCTGCGGATGACAACATCTTTTGACAGCGTCACACTCTCGCTTAACTTGCTATTTTTAACCACAACGATTTCAGCGTCATTTGTCACAAATTTCATAAGCGTTTTCAAGGATCGGAAATTCTTCACCACGCCATCCTGATTAAGCTTTACGATCGCTGAAACTTCATCTACGTCAGCTGCACCCCAACTGAGAGAACCAGACTCGCTTGCAACGCCGCCCAGCTCATCATCATACTTATTGAAAAGGCGCTTGCTTGAAAGCTGCGCTTCATCAAACGAGCAGGACGCAAAACCAAAAACTTCATTAGCGTCTTTTGCAGTCTCATAATCTATGACTAACGGATTTTCAAGAACACCGGCGATTTCGATTTTTGACTCATCCTGACATACGATCTCGTCAACGCCGACAATTCCGGAAAGCGCCGCCGTTCCCTTAACGCACACCTTAATTTTCTTATCGTTATCGCCTTTAAAAACGACATCCTGAAGAAGAACTCTGACCTCGTTTGAAACAACAAGGACAGTCTCTTCATTTAATGCAGAGTCTCTTTCGCAGACAATCGGAGCTAAGAAAGGATCGACGCCATCAGATGATTTGATTGTACAATCGAAATCAATCTCCACATTGGCGGAGAGTTTTGTCGGAGCTAAAATTTCAATTACGGGCTCTGACATATCTCTTGCGGCGACAATCGCCTTATCTAACGATGAAAAGACTTCTGTTCCAACGCGTACGGAAGGCTCGCCGATGGTAATGTCATTACCCCAGGAATTGCCTATGCCCGCTACCGATGTTACGATAGGCACATCCGGCGTGCCGTATATCTGAGGGCTTGAAACCTGAACCCCGGAAAGATCTCCCACTATTCTGGCATTATCGTATTCGACATGAATGTCATACTCATTTCCACCGGGAACGACAGCCCCCCAGACGCCGTAAGCCGATGAAACGACCTGCGTGGCGAGTGTGCTTGAGCCCGACTTGTACAACTTCACGATGGCACCTGCAATTGACTTGCCGTCGTGATCAAGGACTCTGCCTGATATAACCGCAGACGAAAGAGGGCTTTGCGGCATCACATTGAAAACAAAACTGTCGATCTGGCCGTAATCACTGACTTTAGGCAGATTATACCAGTAATCCTCCTGGCCGCCCCAACCCATATTCACGTGCACATATTCATACCCGTTATTTAATCCATATCCGTCGGCGATGACGATATGCCCGGGAACAAGCATAAAGACAGGCAGCCCCGCATCCAGATTTGTGTACAGCGCTTTACGACTTACCTCCGGAATGTTTTCAGGCGACACATAGTAATGTCCGTTGCTGAATAGATCCAAATACACTGCGCTGGCATACCCCCAGTAATCCTTCATAGCTTTTGTCATATCGTAGATATAAGCGCCGCTGCCGGCGGGAGAATATGACATAGATACAGATATGCCGGCATCCGACGTGAGCTTGCCGATGGCCTGATATTCCTCCTCGGACAACATTTGCATTCCGGGCATTTCGAACATCTTATCCCAATCGTATAAGCCGCCCTGTGTCGTAAGATCCATCGCTATTTCTTGCGATCCTTCATCATCAATGTCTTGCCAATAGCATGTACGCGTAATTTGCGGCAAAGATTTTGTCGGGTATTTATGATAGCGCATTATCTGAGCCATCGCCGTAGCCACACACCCGCATGGAGCGTTTTGCGAATCACCCGCAACAAACTCCTCCGGATCCGGACCATTTGGAGTATAATAGTTATAACAAGCCATATTTCTGGATGATCCCTGGCTCCATTTTGTCTTTACCAATGCCGGCACTCTCAGATCTCCAGGATTTCCGGAAGTGATTGGATTTGCATACGCTAACCCCTTACGCGCACTGTTTTCCAGCGCCTTTGCTTCAGAAATCAAATCATTCCAAAGTCTTTGAGCTTGAGTCAAAGAGGGGGCCGAAGATGTCGAACCGGTTGCAGCATACACTCTTGCTCCGCTTTTTGATGCACTGTTAAGAGCTGAAACATCACGATTTAAAAGCGCCCAAAGAGGACTTTTTTTGTCAATTATCGAATAATCGTTAGTCGAAGAAGTAAAAGCTATGACAGGAGCATAATCCGTATCTGACGAAGTGAATATCGTTCCTGCACCAGCCATTTTTACAGCGTAAAACGATACGCCGTTCGTTGTAGAAAGTGTCGCAATCTTCTCGACACTTCTTCCAATTCTAGCACCTAGCATTCCTTCTCGCGCTACCCAAGCTTTGGCCATTAACTTAGCGTCATCCTGTGTAACAGGCTGGGCATAAACTGTAAACACAAGCGTAAAAAACGCCAGTGTAAGGGCTATACTTTTATTCATAAATTCTCCTATCTCAGATTATGGGTAATTATACCACTTTTCTGACCAAACTTGCAACAGATACAGTAATCGGTTAGTCGAATGTGCGGACTACCGCCGCCCATCCGACTAAGGTGTTTGGCAGTGTGGACTTCCTATTGTTTTAAAACAGCCGTTCCGTATGCCATTTAATCAAAAAAAAAGAAATAAAAAATCATTTTTGCGC
>JAEIGA010003357.1_pt1 | contig 25129 bp, 18 predicted proteins | sample 9270691 | NCBI WGS metagenome assembly JAEIGA01 (sample SAMN17057246, study PRJNA624740) | gut metagenome | biome: biome; isolation source: fecal sample | host: Bos grunniens | place: China: Xizang | collected 2019
GAGGTTATACTCGTATTTTTTCTCCCATTTAAGATCAGGGTTTACGTTTTGAGTTACTTTGTAAGTATTTACCTCTTTGCCGCCAATTGTGATGACGTCTGATTTAGAAAGCAATGCAACAGACATTAAGCTAGAGCCCACGTTGTTACCAGTAACACCAAAACCAGCACGCAATTTCAATTCATTACACCAATCAGCCTCACTCATAAAATCCTCACCTTTGATGCGCCAACCAGCACTTGCAGCTGGGAAATATCCCCATTTGTTGTTTGCACCAAAACGGCTAGAACCTTCAGCACGAAGAGACACAGAGAAGAGGTACTTGTCGTCATAGTTATAGTTTACACGAGCAAAAGCAGCTGCCAATGCATGTGAATTGCGCCAAGAACTAGTAGAGAGATTATCTTTGGATGCATCACCTTCACCAATAGAATAATATTTGAGAGAAGGCATCACAAATCCTTTATTAGCAGCTTTCAAACCATCATCCATAAAATGTTGGTATGAGAAACCAGCCACAGCAACCAAGCTATGTTTGTCCCATTGTCCAGCGTAATCAACTGTTGCTTCATATAATTGGTTGAATCCCATATCATATTGACGATCCGCCCAATCGCTACTACCAACAGAGTTTGGAGACAACAAATTACCTACATATTTGTACTTGCGGTTGTCAGCCTCCTCAATCGCAGCAAAAGCATTTACTTTCAAACCAGGAACAGCTTTGATATCTACTGTAGCCTTCAAAGAGCCACGGAAGAAGTTACCATCTTGATAATCTTCTGTATTATACAATCTCTCAACTGGGTTATTTTGACCACTATTAGATACCAAATAATAACCATTTGGAGAAGTCTCATCATAGATAGGCATTGTAGGATTGAGCAATGATGCTTGTGTATAATCAGCAGCAGAATAGTCATTGCGATAGTGCATATAAGACAAATCGTATTGCAATTTCAACCAGCCGTTCAAACATTTTTGGTCAGCTGACAACTTAGCTGTAATCTCATTACGACCGTTGTTGATCGCAATACCTTGTGCATTCTTATAATTGATTGATGCACGGTAGCTAAAATTCTTGTGCGAACCAGTAATAGCAAGATTATGGTTGTGAGTTACAGCAGCATCGCGACTCAAAGCTTTTGTCCAGTCGGTATTTGCACCATGGTCAATACCAGATAACAAACCGCCGGTATAATCACCCAATTTACGGAATTCATCCGCATTTGCCATACCAACACGGCTATTAATCCAAGCTACATTCACATATCCAGAATACTCTAATTGTGTTTCTGCTTTGTCGTTATATCCTTCACCACGTTTGGTGGTAATAAGGATAACACCATTGGTACCACGAGTACCATAGATAGCAGCAGCAGAACCGTCTTTCAAGACATCCATAGAAGCGATTTCATCTGGAGCGATATTGTCGATATTAGATGTAGGTACACCATCAACAATGTAAAGTGGAGCAGAACCAGTACCTTGACCTAGCGTAGAGAAGCCACGAATTTGGATATTATAACCGGTAGAAGTAGGATCAGAAGTTGTACGACTGATGTTCAAACCAGCTACCTTACCTTGGAGCAAACCAACAGGGTTAGATTTCACACCCGCGTTGAAGTCCTCTGCTTTAAGAGAAGCAACAGAACCTGTCACCTCTTTCTTCTTTTGAGAGCCGTAACCAATGGCTACTACTTCTTGAAGAGTGTAGGTATCTTCCTCTAATTTAACCACCATACCGCTCTTAGCTGGTAGTTTTTGGGATTGGAAACCCATATAGCTGATCTCCACTTCCTTTCCTTCTGCCACTTTGAGCACGAAATTACCATCGAAATCTGTAATCACGCCATTGGTTGTGCCCGCTTCAACGACACTCGCACCAATAACAGGAAAACCAGTCGATGCTTCCAAAACGGTACCTGTAATCTGCGCAGACATCGATAGAGAGAAAGCTGCGAACAGTACAAGTAAAAATGTCTTGTTTTTCATCACTTTTAATTGAATTTGAATTGTTTATTTATTGTTTTTATTTGTTTTTGCCTTCTTTAATGAGTATTACGCTAATGGCACCAAGGATAAGGAGAACACCCGCTGCCACCAACATACCTACTTGCGAGCCCGCGCATATATACTTAAGGATAGCGCCACCAATCAATGCAGCCACGATTTGAGGCAAGCAGATAGTGCAGTTGAACAAGCCCAAATAATAACCCATATTATCACCCTTGAGCGAGTTGGTCAAGATAGTGAATGGCACTGCCAACATAGCTGCCCATGCCGCGCCAATAAATGCGTAAGAAACGAGCAACACATATTGGTTAGTTACAAACAATGTAGAAATAAATCCTAACGCACCAACGATCAATGAGATAGCGTATGCGCCCTTATTGTGGAATTTCTTCTCCAATACAGGCATAATCAATGCCCAAAGCATAGAGCCAACCGCCTGAATAGCAAAACATACACCCACCCAGTTACCTGCGTTTTGGAATGGCTCAGCAGCAGTAGAAATACCATCCCAACCGAAACATTGGGTAGCAATAGCACCATTAGAATAAGTCCACATAAAGAGGAAAGCAGCCCAGCAGAAGAATTGAACAAGACCTACTGTCCAGAAGGTAGAAGGTGCGTCAATGAGCAAGCGGATAAAACTTGCGTCTTGCTTCTTCTCATCTTTCTTTGCATCTAAACCATGGAACTTAGCATACTCCTCTGGGTTCAACTCCTTGACGGTCACAAAGGTATATAGCACACAGAGTAAAAGGATAGCTGCGCCGATATAGAAGCTCCACTTCACAGAGTCTGGAACAACGCCCGGATCTGCAGTATTAGCAATACCTACCCAAGTAAAGAGGATTGGGAAGATATAACCCGCAAGCGAACCTGCGTTGCAAAGGAATGATTGGATAGAATATGCGAGACCTTTTTGCTCCTCGTTCACCATATCGCCGACCATCATCTTGAATGGTTGCATGGCAATATTGATGGAAGTATCCAAGAACATGAGGGAGAACAGTCCAAACCACATGGCTGCATTAAGACCAAGAAAGAGGGATTGAGTAAAAGTAAAGTTACCCGCATTAGGAAGGAGTAGCATTACCGCCACAGCGATGAGCGCACCTACAATGAGGTAAGGTTTGCGACGACCCAGGCGATTCCAAGTCTTGTCAGAATACTTACCCACAAGCGGTTGCACCAACATACCCATCAACGGAGGGAGTACCCAAAAGAATGAAAGTTGGTGAGGATCAGCGCCAAGTGTAGCAAAAATACGAGAGATATTCGCACTCTGGAGTGCATAAGCAATTTGGACACCAAAAAATCCAAAACTGAGATTAAATAACTGTCCAAAGGACAAGTTGCGTTTTTCTGTCATGACATGTATTTTCTAAAATCGGCGCAAAGTTACAACTTTTCTCTAAAATACACAAGTACGTGCGCGAAAAATACCGAAAAAAGTTCCGCAAACGTTTTCGAAACATAGAATATTTTGCTATCATTACAGGTAAATACAATGTTTACGATATGTACTATATAACTAATTAATAACTAACTTATCACTAACTTATCACTAACTAACGTTTAATAACTAATCAACAAAAATGTATTAAACTTTTTTGTTTCAATAATCATCTTTTGAAAAAAACTCATATTTTTTTGAAAAAAGATTTGCACATATAAAAAAAAAGGCTTATCTTTGCAGAAGAATTGAAAAAACAAAAAATACCTTATATATATTGTCAGTATGACACGACACGAACAACTGATTGAAGCGCTCCAACATCATTTCGGATTTGATTCATTCAAAGGGAATCAAGAAGCAATTATCAACAACTTGATGGACGGAAAAGATACGTTCGTCCTTATGCCAACAGGTGGCGGAAAAAGTCTCTGCTACCAATTGCCATCCTTATTGATGGATGGTGTAGCGATAGTAATATCCCCTTTGATTGCCTTGATGAAGAATCAAGTGGATGCCATGCGCAACTACTCCGAAGAAGATGGCGTTGCTCATTTTATCAACTCCTCGCTCTCTCGTCCAGATATTCAGGCGGTAAAGAATGATATTTTATCGGGAAAAACCAGGCTGCTATATGTAGCTCCGGAGTCGCTCAATAAGGATGAGAATGTAGACTTTTTGAAAGGTGTAAAAATATCGTTTTATGCGGTAGATGAGGCGCATTGTATCTCAGAATGGGGACATGATTTCCGTCCAGAGTACCGCCGTATTCATCCTATAGTAGAACGCATTGGCAAAGCTCCTATCATAGCCCTGACCGCAACAGCTACGCCAAAAGTACAAAGTGACATTCAGAAGAACTTAGATATGATGAATGCCACCGTTTTCAAATCCTCGTTCAACCGTTCGAATTTGTATTACGAAGTACGTCCTAAAACCGATGATGTGGACAAGGATTTGGTTCGATATATTCGTAGCATGGAAGGCAAATCGGGTATTGTGTATTGCTTGAGCCGCAAGACGGTAGAAGAACTAGCAGAAACCCTACGCATCAACAATATCCCAGCATTGCCATACCACGCCGGCATGGATGCAGCCACTCGAAGCGAAAATCAAGATGCGTTCTTAATGGAAAAAGTACAGGTAATTGTAGCCACCATTGCCTTTGGTATGGGTATTGATAAACCTGATGTACGTTTTGTAGTACACTACGATATTCCTAAATCGCTTGAGGGGTATTATCAAGAGACCGGTCGTTCCGGTCGTGATGGCGGCGAAGGACAATGTATCTGTTTCTATTCGCCCAAAGATATAGAACGTTTGCGCAAATTCCAACAAGGTAAGCCCGTATCCGAACAAGAGATCAGCAATCAGTTGCTCTTCGAAACGCAATCGTATGCGGAAAGTTCGATTTGTCGCCGAAAACTATTGCTCCACTATTTTGGCGAAGAATACAAAAAAGATAACTGCGGAAGCTGCGACAATTGCCGCAAAAAATACAAGATGGTTGACGCGACAGAGTTGTTAAGTCTGATCCTAGAAACGATTCAACAATTGAACGAAAAATTCCGCGTTGAACATATCGTAGATATTCTCAAAGGTAAGGAGAGTGCAGCCGTATTATCATACAAGCACAACGAATTAGAGAACTTCGGCTGTGCAGAAGATGAAGAAGAAGCCAACTTATACGCGATCATCCGTCAGGCGATGGTTAGCGGTTATATCCGCAAAGATATTGAATCCTATGGCGATCTGAAGCTGAATAGTTCGGGAAAAAAATACTTGAAACGCCCATCGACATTTGAAGTTCCAATCGAGATTCATGATGACGATGAAGATGGCGAATTGGCAGCAAGCATGGCTACTTGCTCAGCAGCAGATGACGTACTATTCTCTATTCTAAAAGACTTGCGCAAGAAATTGAGCAAGAAAATGAATGTTCCTCCATTTGTAATTTTCCAAGATGGTAGTTTGGAAGCCATGGCAACCTCCTACCCCATCACCTTTGAAGAATTACAGAACATTCCAGGTGTCGGAGCCGGTAAAGCCAAACGTTACGGAGATGAGTTTATCCGCATCATCAAAGAGTATGTGGAAGAAAATGATGTGATTCGTCCAGAAGATTTGCGTGTGCGCACCGTGGCAAAGAACTCCGCTAGAAAAATTGCCATCATACAAGCGATAGATCGCCGTGTGGCATTGGACGATTTGGCAGAGCGATTAGGCATGTCGATGGAAGAAATGCTCGAAGAAATAGAAGCAATCGTATATTCAGGTACGAAACTGAATATCAAATACTTCATACAAGAAGTGGTAGATCCAGACGAGGAATATGATATTTATGAATATTTCCGTACCGCCGAGAATGATAGTATCAAATTGGCAATGGAAGAGCTTGGCGAAGACGATTACGACGAAATAAATGTGCGACTTGTACGCATCAAATTCCATAGCGAATTAGGCAATTAATGCACAAAGGAGAGATAGATATTATCACATTAGGTTGCTCAAAGAATTTAGTAGATACTGAGCGCTTGATTCGTCAATTAGAGTTGGCGGGCTATCGTTGTGTGCATGACCCATTTGATGCTAAAGGAGAAATAGCTATAATCAACACTTGTGGTTTTATCGGCGATGCGAAAGAGGAGAGTATCGAAATAATTTTACAATTCGCAAACCGAAAGAACAAAGGCAAATTACGCAAGTTGTATGTAATGGGATGTCTATCACAACGTTACAGAGAAGAACTACCCGCAGAAATTCCTGAAGTGGATCAATGGTTCGGCAAGTTTGATTATCTGGGCATAGTAGAAGTGATTGGTCAATTAGATAAGAAGGAAATCAAATCGCTAGGCATGGGATATGAACGCACGTTAACAACCCCAAAACATTACGCCTATCTCAAAATAGCAGAGGGTTGCAATCGCTACTGCTCCTATTGCGCAATTCCGTTGATTACCGGTCGATTCACTTCACGCAAAATGGAAGATATACTAGACGAAGTACGATGGTTAGTAAGCGAAGGAGTGAAGGAATTTAATGTGATCGCGCAAGATTTATCTAGTTATGGGTTAGACCTTTACGGCGAACATCGTTTGGCTCAACTGATCGACGAAGTGGCTAGTATTCAAGGCGTAGAATGGATTCGCATACATTACACCTACCCTACGGATTTTCCATACGATTTACTACCTGTAATGGCCAAGCATCCCAATGTATGCAAATACATGGATATAGCGTTGCAACATTGCTCGAACAACGTTTTGAAATTGATGCGTCGTCACATTACACGCTCGGACCAAGACGCTTTGATCGAGCGTATTCGCAAAGAGGTGCCAGGCATATGCATTCGCACGACATTATTAGTGGGACATCCTGGGGAAACAGAAGCTGATTTTGAAGAGTTGTGTGAATGGGTAAAGCAGATGCGATTCGACAGGTTGGGTGCTTTCGCCTATAGCGAAGAGGAGGGAACATTCGCAGAAAAGCACTATCCTGATGATATACCTCAAGAAGTGAAAGACCAACGCGTGGAGAAGATAATGTCGATCCAGCAAAGTATTTCAGCCGAGATATTGAGCCATATGGTAGGTACTCAACAACGCGTAGTAATTGACCGCCAAGAGGGGGACTATTACGTTGGTCGCACGCAATACGATTCGCCAGAAGTGGATTGCGAAGTATTGATTGACACAAAAAGAGAACTACAAGTAGGAGAATTTTACAATGTAACCATCATAAAATCAGAGGATTTCGACCTCTACGCAAGCCTATGAAAACAAAAGACCTCATTCAACACATTGCAACATCTACTTCTAAGACCAAGACATATACGGAAGAGTTGTTGAACGCTACTGTGTCCGTATTGCAAAAGCATTTGTTGAACGGATCTAGTGTACAATTGCAGAATTTTGGCACGCTGGAAATGAAGGACAAAAATGCGCGTACAATAGTGCATCCTAAAACCAAAGAACGCACAACTATTCCTGCCAAAATGCAATTGACATTCAAACCAAGTCAAGGAACAAAAGAACAATTAAAAAACGCATAAAATATGGCTGACAATAAACTAACATGGGTAGAACTACGTAAGGCCGTAGCACAAACCACCAACCTACCAGAGCAAGAAGTAGGCGTATTTTTGAATGCCCTTTTAGAAGCTATATTCGTGGGTTTGAAAGAGGATAAACAAGTAAAAATCAAAGGAATAGGAACATTCTCGCTCAAAGCAGTAGCACCTCGAAAAAGTGTGAACATAGCAACAGGCGAAAACTTTACTATAGAGGGTTACAACAAGTTGACCTTTAGCGCAGAGGCAATGCTTAAAGAGAGTATTGAAAAACGCAGAGAAACCCCAACCACCAAAGATCTAATCGCAGACATCAACCAAGATCCATTACGCAAATTAGGGGCTCAGGCCACAGAAATCGTAGATATTCTGGCTGAATTGGGACAAGCGCCAACAGCAAGTAACGAAGATGATCTTACTCCCCAACCTGTAGAGACAAAAACGCAAGAGCAACCTGTCGAAGAAGAGCAACACGAAATAGAAAAACCGCTCGCTACCGAAGAAAAGCCAACGCAAGCCCCTGTGGAGGAAAAGATTTCTACAGAAGATTTTATTATTCCACCTACTCAACCTACACGCAAATGCCACAAATGGATATGCTGGACGTTGGGAGTAATTGCGCTACTATGCATTGCCGCAGTAGGTTACTACTACAGAAGTTCTATTGTGGCATTATGCAACGAATGTCAAATTTGTCGCCATACTCCCCAACCAACAGAAACTCCTACAGCAATAGTTGATACAGTTGTCATAGACACTACGGCGACACCAATTATTGACCCTACAAAGATAGACAGTATTGGCAATGACACCTTGTCTGCAGAATCTGACAAAGAACAATGTGAAGAGAAAAAATGTACAAAGCCAAGTCATAAAAAGACTAAACAAGCATCTCTATCATTGGCAGATCAACCACGTAAATACAAGAAAATCAAATGTATAGAACGCGTAGGAAAAGATAGTAGATTGACATGGATTGCAAAGAAGCATTATGGCCATAAAGAACTTTGGGTGTTCATCTACGAAGCGAATAAAAAGAAAATATCCAATCCAGAACAAATACGCCAAGGACAACAACTTCGTATTCCAAAATTGGATAAAAAATGGCGCGACATGAGCAATCCAGAATTGCAACAGTTAGTTGATAGTTTAGCCAACGAATATCTCAATAAATAGTTAGTTTGAACGAAGACGCTATCCATATCCAAGGAGCTCGCACGCACAACCTCAAAGACATCACCGTAGATATTCCACGCAACAAGCTGGTAGTCATATCGGGCGTCAGCGGTAGCGGCAAATCATCTTTGGCCTTCGACACATTATTTGCCGAAGGTCAAAGGCGTTATGTAGAGAGTCTTAGTTCGTATGCACGCCAGTTTCTTGGACGCATGCAGAAGCCCGATGTGGACTTCATAGACGGTATTCCACCTGCCATTGCTATTGAGCAGAAAGTGACCAACCGTAATCCACGAAGTACAGTGGGTACAGTAACAGAGATATACGATTTCCTGAAGTTACTTTATGCCCGTGCCGGTAAGACGATTTCTCCCATTAGCGGAGAGGAAGTAAAGCGTCATAGTATCCACGATGTGGTAGAATGTCTATGCCAATTTCCTCTGGGAACCAAGGTAATGCTAATGTCGCCTATCGTAGTAGAGGACATCAGCGAACAACTCACTATCTGGCAGCAACAAGGTTTCTCACGCCTATATCACATCAACGAAGATGGCACGGGCGAAGTGGTACGAATCAATTCTGATCTTGCGATAGATATTTATAACCAAGCGCCAACACGTACTTTCCTCTTGGTCGATCGAATTATTACAGATGGCGAACAAAGTACGCTCAACCGATTTGCAGACTCAGTACAAACTGCATTCTTCGAAGGCAAAGGCGAATGTAAATTAGCCACAGTATCACCAAATAACCTTATTACTTTTTCACAACGTTATGAGGCTGATGGCATCACATTTCTAGAACCTACAGAGCATCTGTTCGACTTCAATAATCCCCTAGGCGCATGCCCAACCTGTGGGGGATACGGAAATGTGATAGGCATTGACCCAGACCTAGTGGTGCCAGACAAGACCAAAACCATCTATGAGGGCGCCATTGCTTGTTGGAGAGGTGAAAAGATGAGTCAATGGAACGATGCACTCATCTACGCAGCTGAGAAATTTGACTTCCCCATTCACACGCCGTTCTACGAGCTCACTAATGAACAAAAGCAGCTGATATGGCTCGGAAATGAGCATTTTCGTGGATTAAATGATTTTTTTCGCGAATTAGAAAGTAAACAATACGCCAAGATTCAATACCGTGTGCTCCTGAGTCGCTATCGCGGAAAAGCTGTATGTCCTGACTGTGCAGGAAATCGCCTGCGAAAAGAGGCAGAGTATGTTTTGGTTGCGAACAAAACTATTACTGAACTTTGCAAAATGCCCATTACAGACCTAGCCGTCTGGTTTGACGACGAGGCACTCAACACTCAACTTGCCACCTTCAACACGCTACTAATAGAAATTCGCTCTCGCCTACAGTTTATGCAAGATGTTGGATTAGGCTACTTGACCCTTAGCCGTTTATCAAATACTTTATCCGGTGGAGAAGGTCAACGCATCAACCTTGCTAAGTCATTGGGTAGCAGTTTAGTAGGTTCACTATACGTATTAGATGAGCCCAGTATTGGTTTGCACCCACGCGACACGCAACGATTGATTCATGTGCTCAAGCAACTGCGCGATCTAGGCAATACGATTGTGGTGGTAGAACACGACGATGAGATACAAAAGGCCGCAGACTACACCATTGAGATTGGCCCCAAAGCAGGTCGAAACGGAGGAGAAATAGTATATGCTGGAGCACCCAAAATAGAAAAATTCACCTATACGATTCCACCTTTTCGCCGCACATGGAACAATTATATCGAACTCGTCGGCGCTGCTGAAAATAATCTCAAAAACATCAACGTTCGCTTTCCACTTAACGTAATGACGGTAGTAACTGGCGTCAGCGGAAGCGGAAAATCATCGCTTATTACCAAAGTACTCTACCCTGCCTTGAAAAAACATTATGGCGGAATCGCGGAGCGAACTGGAGACTTCGGAAGTCTACGTGGAAGTTTGCATCTGATTCATAATGTGGAATTTATTGATCAAAATCCGCTAACTAAATCCTCAAGATCTAACCCTGTAACCTATCTGAAGGCGTATGACGAAATACGCAAACTTTATGCCGACCAACAACTTAGCAAACAGATGGGATTTACACCAGCTCACTTCTCATTCAACACACCAGGAGGACGATGTGAAGCCTGTCAAGGAGAGGGAAAAGTGACCATCGAAATGCAATTTATGGCAGACATCACACTAGAGTGCGAACACTGCCACGGAAGGCGTTTTAAGCAAGATGTTTTAGACGTTCTATATCGCGAAAAGAACATTTATGACATCCTAGAAATGACTGTGAATCAAGCCATTGAGTTTTTCTCCGAGGACTCAGCTTGCAAGAAGATTGTCAATCGTTTGCGTCCACTACAAGATGTTGGTATTGGCTATGTGAAACTCGGACAAGCAGGTAGCACTTTGTCAGGAGGTGAGAGCCAACGCGTAAAACTAGCCTCCTTCTTGGCACAAGAGAATACTACCCCTACGCTTTTCATTTTTGACGAGCCAACTACAGGCCTGCACCACCACGATATAGCAGTGCTTTTAAAGGCGCTTAATGCTCTGATTACCAGAGGACATACAGTATTAATAATTGAGCACAATCCGTCGGTTATATTATCAGCTGACCATATCATCGACCTCGGCAAAGAAGGAGGAGATTTGGGTGGATACATTGTGGCAGAAGGTACACCTGAAGAAATTATGCAATGCACCGACAGTTATACCGGCAAAGCGTTAAATGATTTGAAAGATAGTTTCATATAGAGGGCAAGCGGTATCGAAGGCTATAGGGGTGGAAAATGATTCGCACGCACCGCACTATTACCGCACTATTACCGCACAATAACCACACTATTCGGAGGCCCGACAAACCACCGAGGTATCACTACTAAATTGCGCTGAAAAATGATTTTTCGCGCATTTTTTTGCATATGTGCACTTTTTTTCGTACCTTTGCCGAGAAATTGAAGATTTCCCATGGTTAGCATCGAACATCTCAGCATAGAATTTTCATCGCATCCAATCTTGGACGATATTACTTTCCTAATCAATCCACGCGACCGCATTGCGCTAGTTGGCAAAAATGGCGCAGGAAAAACCACCCTACTTCGTTTATTAGCGGGAGTGGAAGCCCCTACTTCTGGACGCATTTCCAAAATGGGTGACATCACCATTGGATACCTACCACAGGTAATGATGCACATTGATGGAAAAACCTTGCGTGAAGATGTGATGAGCATTTTTCGTAAGTCTGATGACGGGTTGGACGAAGCAGAAATGGCGCGCCATATCGCCGAAATGGATCGGACAATCATCGGATTAGGATTCGAAAGAAAGGATTTCGACCGCCCTTGCTCAGAGTTTTCTGGAGGATGGCGCATGCGTATTGAATTGGCTAAAATTCTCCTTCAACACCCTGATCTTCTGCTACTTGACGAGCCAACCAATCACCTTGACATCGAGTCTATTCAATGGCTAGAGGAATTCCTAAAAAACAATGGTAGCGCTCTCGTTCTGGTGAGCCACGATCGCGCTTTCTTAGATAACGTAACGACACGAACGATTGAAATCACACTTGGAAGAATCTATGATTACAATGTACCTTATACCCAATTCAAGGTACTGCGTCAAGAGCGTCACGAACAACAAGTTCGAGCCTATCAGAATCAGCAAAAGATGATTCAAGAAACCGAGGACTTTATTGAGCGTTTTCGCTACAAAGCCACGAAGGCTGTACAAGTACAATCACGTATCAAGCAATTGGAGAAACTCGAACGACTAGAAGTGGATATAGAAGACCATTCAAGACTGAGTTTGAGATTTCCGCCCGCGCCACGAAGTGGAGATTTCCCTATTATTGTGGAAGATTTACGAAAAGATTTTGGCGAACATATGGTGTTCCAAAATGCTAATTTTACCATCCGACGAGGTGAAAAAGTAGCATTCGTTGGCAAAAACGGAGAAGGAAAAACCACCCTTGTACGTTGTATCATGGGGCAATTGGATTACATGGGTATGCTAAAAATTGGGCATAATGTCAAAATTGGCTATTTCGCACAAAATCAGGCCGCTTTATTAGATGGTGAACTAACTGTTTTTCAGACTATTGACAATGTAGCAGTAGGCGATATTCGCACGCAAATTCGCAACATACTTGGAGCGTTCATGTTCGGCGGAGAAGCATCTGAAAAAAAGGTAAAAGTGTTATCTGGCGGAGAACGAAGCCGCTTAGCAATGATTCGTTTGCTGCTAGAACCATGCAACTTATTGATACTAGACGAGCCAACCAACCACCTTGACATACAATCCAAAGACGTATTAAAAACTGCACTAAAGGAATTTAACGGCACTGTGATTTGCGTGAGCCATGATCGTGACTTCTTGGATGGCCTAGTGGATAAAGTATATGAGTTTGGCGGCGGAAAAGTGCGCGAACATCTTGGAGGAATCTATGATTTCCTTCGTAGTAAAAAAATTGATTCTCTACAAGAATTAGAGCGTAATAGAACTGCTCAAACAAATCAACCTAGCGAAGCTACTTCTGCAAAATTGGACTATGCAGCCCAAAAGGCAGCAGCGGCTGCCCGACGCAAAAAAGAAAAACAAATTGCGGACATAGAAGCTGCTATCGAAAAATTAGAACAAGAGCAACTAGAACTAGAAGCACTACTTGCGGATGTAGCACACCAAAATACAGATAACTTCCAACGATACGACCATATCAAACGAGAAATGGAACAGCGGCTATACGAGTGGGAAATACTTAACGAAGATTAGCCACTGACAACCGCTCATTAAGTATAAACTTAATGTCTTTTCACTAAAATCTTTGATTTTATTTGCATATCTGCATTTTTTTTTGTACCTTTGTCGCCCAAATGAGCGACATCATTCAATATATCATCACCTTTCTGCTTTATGGCAATGAATCTGCTGCGAAATTGGTAGGTTATACCGCAGACGAAAGTCTATGGAACAACTTCCACGTAGTGATTGTCCCTAATGGGCATATGGGCTACCATATCGTAGAACCTGACTTGAGTGATGTAATAGTGGAGAAAAAAGAAGAAAATGCCAAAAGTCCTGTGGTTATTCATACGGATATTATTTACAACACCTTCTTCTTCATCTCCCGAGCTGAGGAGTTGATAATAGACCAACGAGATGAACACAATCGTTTCCTAGCTAAATTCTCTATTCTCGGCAAACAGAATAGACTGATGATTCCCACTGTAGATGAATACGCACGTTTGCTAATGAAGCTTCTGAATTTACCATTGCCCACTCCTGGATTCAGCAATATCTTTTTAACGCACGATGTAGATTCTATCGCCAATTACCGCCACTTGCGCGGAGCGATTGGCGGATGCTTACGAGGTCAATGGCGTAGCGTTCTGGCTTCGCAACGAGATATTCATAATGATCCTGCATTCACATTTTCCTGGCTAATTTCGCAAGATAAAAAAGTAGAGAATGCTAAGTGTATTTACTTCATAAAAGACGCTTTTGGGAAAGGATATGATTACCCGCAATATAACTTGGATGGCAAAGATTTCACCCTTGTTAAACAACTGATTGAAAACAGCGGAGCAACACTTGGATGGCATGGTAGCTACTATGGTGATAAGCCCACTAAACTAGAAAAAGAAAATAAGCGATTCCACCGCAGCCACTATCTACGTTGTTCTATTGACCGTATGCAAGAATTAGCTGATATGGGCGTAACAGACGACTTTACCATGATGTTCCCCGATCAAGTTGGATTCCGTTTACAGACGACACGCGCCGTACGTTGGATTAATCCTAAAACTATGGCACTCACAAACCTAGTATTGCACCCTTTAGCAGTGATGGATTGCACCCTGAGTAATGCCAATTATATGCATTTAGACGAAGACGAAGCATACTTTGAATGCCAACGTTTATTTGAGAAGATTCGCAAAAACTGCGGCGAATTGACGCTATTATGGCATAACACAATTATTCGTAGTAAAAACTACCATCATCTATTATATCCTAAGTTACTGAATCTACTCACATGAAGATAATCACAATCATAGGCGCCCGTCCACAATTTGTGAAAGCAGCAATAGTAAGTCGCTATATTCGCCTTCACAATGAGAACTCTTCTAATGCGATAGAAGAGAACATTTTGCATACAGGACAACACTATGATTACAAAATGAGTCAAGTATTCTTTGACGAGATGGGCATCCCCTCTCCTACATGGCATCTTGGATGTACAAATAATGTAGAAGAGATGCGTGATGCTATCATCCCACTTATAAAAGGGCAAGCTGATTATGTAATGGTCTATGGAGATACCAACTCCACACTGGCAGGTGCCCTTGCGGCTGAAGCCTCCAACATCCCTTTAATCCATGTAGAAGCAGGACTGCGTAGTCATAACATGGATATGGTAGAAGAATACAATCGCATCGAAACAGACAAACGATCTACATTACTATTTTGTCCCACATATACAGCGGTAGAAAATCTTCGTAAAGAAGGAATTACACAAGGAGTATATCACGTAGGTGATGTAATGTATGATGCTACATTGTATTTTGCTAACCAAGCCGAAATTTGCTCAACTATTCTGCAAGAACTATCGTTGTCGCACAAAAACTATTATTTAGCCACTATCCACCGAGCACAAACTACCGATAATATCAATCAATTAGCAAATATCTTATTGGCTTTCCAACAAATACATATACCAATCATCCTACCTATCCATCCCCGCACACGAAAAGTAATTGATGCCTCTGCATTACTAACAAAATTAGCAGAGCAAGCACCATGTTTGCGTATCATTGATTCGGTAAGTTATCTAGATATGCTACTGCTAGAGAAACATGCCGCAATAATATTGACCGACTCTGGTGGTGTACAGAAAGAAGCATACTTCCATCATACTCCTTGCATTACAATGCGCAACGAAACCGAATGGATAGAAACTGTACAAACAGGGTGGAACACACTCGTTGGAACAGATACAGCACATATTCTACAAGCAGTTGGTCAAACTCAACCTACTAGATCAGAAATAACAGAGTATGGTAGTGGCAATGCTTCACGAACTATAATTGAAATCTTATGTCAAAACGAATATTAATACTATGTGAAGCCATTGCTCCACCCGCCTTCAGTCCGCGTATTCTTACGCTAATAGAATGGCTACAAAACCACGATTGGCAGTGCGTACTTATCACAGAAGAGTGTCGTGAGCAGGCTTTCCAAACGGATATTTGTCCCACATACCAAATGCCCTCTTACCATCATATTCTAAGAGATAAGTTGTGCTGGGGGAAAGATAAAGCCCTATATCGCTTTGCCGAGCAAATGGTAGACGTTAACAATTTTGATATTATTTTCTGTTCTTCTTATTACTATTTTCCGCTATATGCAGCCCATTTATTGGCGCAAAAGTATCACTTACCGCTAGTTGTAGATCTGCGTGATATTGCAGAGCAATGGGGAGACAATGCTTATTTCACGCGCAAGATTACACCATTCAAGAAACTCAACTATTTGATTGGTAAAATATACGAGCGCAAGCAATTGAGAATACGTAATCATATTTTACGCAATGCCAACGCCGTTACATCGGTATCACCATGGCATCAAGCAACACTTGCACAATACAATAATAATTCGCATCTCATCTATAATGGATATGATGCATTGGTATTTACACCCAAAGATATAACATCCGATTTTTTCTATATCACCTATCTAGGAAAACTCTACTCTACTCATCTTCGCGACCCACGTTTATTGTTTGAGGCCCTAAGACAATTAGCAGAAGAGAAAAAGATTGATGATAAGCTCGTAAAAGTGCTATTTCACACAGACTCCGATGGCATGTTACAACTTAACGAATTGGGACAAACATACAATATCATGCAAATGCTGAACATTCATGGGTATATTCCTCGTCATGAGATTTTACCTATAATGCATCAATCATCTATTTTGCTCGTATTGACTACACAATCCACCCCAAACGGCACACATGGTATCATGGGCACTAAGTTTTTTGAAAATATCGGTGTCGAAAAGCCAATCCTATGCGTAAGATCCGATGAAGAATGTATTGCTGATGCCATCCAGAAAACGAATGCGGGGTTAGCTGCAACCCATGTAGAAGAAGTTAAACAATTTATTTGTGACAAATACCAAGAATGGCTACAACGAGGCTATACCCGTCAACATGTCATCAACAAAGAGCAATTTACTCGCCAACACGAAGCAGAACAATTTGAAAAATTATTTATAAAATGCATCAAATAAGTGTCATAGTGCCCATATATAATGCTGGACCATACTTAGCGAAATGTATAGAATCGTTAATACATCAAGCATATACAGCATTGCAAATTATCCTGGTGAATGATGGTTCTACGGATAATAGTTTGGCAGTCGCAAAGCAGTATGCAAAGCAAGACACACGCATCGAAGTATATTCACAATCAACCAACCAAGGACAATCTGCAGCACGTAACTTAGGCCTACAGCATGCTAAAGGAGAATTTATATCCTTTGTAGATGCAGACGATTTTGTAGATGAAGACTTCTACATATATATGCTAGAACATATTAGAGATTTGGATTGCGTACAAATAGGCTACCGACGCGTTACTAGCCAAGGGAAAATTCTGATAGAAAAACTTCCTAGCCATTTTTACCAATTCACCTCGCCATGCATGCGCTTATATCGCCGCGATGTATTTGTTAAGTACAACTTATACTTCCCTGCAGGAATGATTTACGAGGATGTTATTTTTTCGTTAGACTTTTGGGCTACCAACCCTACTTATAAGATGTTGCCATACATGGGTTATAACTATCTAGCGAATACCAATTCCACCACTGCTATGCGTAACCTCGTTGCCAAAGAATTGTTATTTGCTACATTGAAGGAAAAAAGACAGCAAAGTAAAAATATTACCCACAAACTACTGATTATATACACCACTATTCGATTAAAACTTCACTTCAAACGCTATGACTAACCAAGAATTACTTCATCTACTCCGTTGTGAGGTTATACCAGCTATCGGTTGCACCGAACCAATAGCAGTTGCATTATGCGTAGCTCGCGCAAAAGAACAATTAGGTCGCGAACCTAAAGAGATTGACATATACCTTTCTAAAAATGTATATAAAAATGCCTTGGCGGTGGGTATTCCAAACACAGGAATGACAGGGCTACCTATTGCTATTGCACTGGGGGCCACCATTGGGAAATCAGAATATATGTTGGAAGTACTGAGAGATGCAACCCCAGCAACGGTCGCATATGCCAAGGAATTTATGCTACGTACAGCAATACGCATCCATATTAAATACGACGCGCCAAGCATACTGTATATACACGCTATAGTGCGCACGGACAACAACACTTCTCAAGCCACTATCATAGACGAGCATACCAACTTCATCGACGATACATTTACACATTCCGCTAAAACAGGGAGCATTACCCATAAATCAAAAGATAAGGAACTATCTCTCCGCCGCGTATATGACTTTGCCATGCAGGTTGACACCAACGACATCATATTTTTGGAAGATGGTGCAAAAATGAATACTACCGCAGCTGAAACTTCATTTGCAGACCAGTACGGTCATGGATTAGGACGTTTACTACGCTCCACCACACTCTCCGCCACCCCTGAAATGCAACGTCTATTTGGCGATACGTTATTTACTAAAATTATCAGTTATACATGCGGTGCCTGTGACGCACGCATGTCGGGCGCTATGGTACAAGTGATGAGCAACTCTGGTTCTGGTAATCAAGGTATTTCGTGTTCAATTCCTGTATATCTCTACGCTAAAGAGAATGCTTGTAGCCAAGAGCAAACACTGCGAGCTCTTGCTCTCAGTAATCTGACAGTTATCTACATCAAGCAATCGCTCGGGCGCTTATCAGCTCTTTGCGGATGTGTGGTAGCTGCTACTGGTTCTGCAGCAGGCATCACTTACCTAATGGGAGGAAATTATGACGAAGTAACATATGCGATCAAAAATATGATTGCTAATATTTCAGGTATGATTTGCGACGGCGCTAAACCTGGATGCGCACTAAAAGTTACTAGTGGCGTTGCAACTGCAATCTTTAGTGCCTATTTAGCGATGCAGCATTCCTATGCAGATTCCACTGAAGGAATAGTTGAAGATGATATTGATCGTACTATTCGTAATCTCACACGTATTGGACACGATGGTATGCAAGTAACCGACGATCTCATTCTAGACATTATGACACACAAACAATAGAAGAACAACTACATAAACATACTCTTTTGGACATGGACAAATTCAAACACATACGAGCATATCGAGTAGGATGGATTCTCCCCATCATTGACTTCCTCATCCTATGGCCTATTTTATTGATTATCAAACGAAAGACAACCACTGCATTAGATTTACATTTTCTCGGTGACCGAAAGAAAATCGAACAAGATATCCGTCATGGGGCATTCTTCATGACCAACCATCGCGATATATGTATGGACGCTGCATGGCTCACTTATTTGATGCGCACCCACTATTTTATCCATCCATATTTCGGTATTGGCAACAATTTATTCGGCAAGTGGTGGATTGAACATGTAGTACGTTTTCTTCGCGCATTCGTAGTAATTCGCAATGGAGCATTCCACGACCAACGAAAAAACGCTTTCTTGTTATCACAATACATTCGTATTCTACGCAAACGCCGTAAATCCATTTGGTTGGCACAACGAGAAGGACGTGCAAAAGACGGAAACGACCTTACCCAACCAGGCGTACTTAAGATGCTCACTATAGATGCAGAAGATTTCTTCGAGAGCATCAAAGAACTGAATATTTGTCCCGTCTCCATTTCATACGAATACGATCCATGTGATTATCTCAAAGCACGCGAGATGCAACTCAAACGTGATAATCCTAAATGGAAAAAATCTCGCAAAGATGACCTTGTATCAATGCAAGTGGGTATCAATGGACAAAAAGGCCGCATTGTTTATCGCCTCACTCCCTCCATCAATCATGAGATTGATCGCATGCTCATTGAGCACCCAGAACTACGTGAGAAGAGCCGTAACGAGCAGATTCAATATGTCTGTCAACTCATCGACCGACATATCCATCAAGGATATGAAATGTATGAACGCGGAAAAACGTTTGACGAATATATTGAAAGCCGTCTCAAGTTAATTAATTTATCCAACAAAGATACGAATTATCTCCGAGAACGCCTATACGAGATGTATAATTATCCTGTGGAGAACTACAACAAAGCATTACTGAATCAATAATATACAAAAATGTACAACGAACAAATCGAAAAACTCATCAATATCGCTCTCAGCGACGGTACAATAACAGAAAAAGAGAAACAAATTCTGTATCGAAAGGCTCAAGCTGCTGGTATTGATCTTGACGAATTTGAGATGGTATTAGATGCCCGCTTGTTAGAAGTTCAAAAAGCAAGAAAAGAACAAGCTCACAAAACAAATCCTGAATCTAACAAACTGGGAGATGTACGCAAGTGTCCACATTGCGGGGCAGTCATAGGATCGTTTCAAATGCTATGCCCCGATTGTGGCTACGAATTTAGCAACGTGGGGCCCAATAAATATGTAAAAAAACTCTCTGAAGATTTAGAGGCATTATCTCACCAAACAAACCATAGAAGTAATCCACTAATCGAGTTATTAGACCCAATGGGTATTCATGATGCTCAAGCAAAGGTAAAAGCACTTGCTAGATTAGAAGCCAGATTTGTCGCTAATTATCCTCTACCGATGACCAAAGAAGATTGCATAGAAACGCTCAATTTTATTCTTCCTAAATTGGCATTTATCGGTAGTAATGCGGCCACATTTAGTTGGAAAAACAAATACGACGCGATCATCAAGAAAATGGAACTTGAAGCTATAGGAAATGCCAAAATGCAAGAGATAGTTAAATGTTATAAGGAACAAGGAAAGATCAGCGGCTTTGCCACATTTGCCATTTGGTTTAAATCACTTAGTGATGGGGCAAAAGTGGGAATCATATTTGGTCTATTTTATTTGATAGTTTTTATTGTTGTGGGTGTACTCCTTGCACAAGAGTACTAATCATTAATCATCATTTATCATGGGATTTTTTGGATTTAAAAACAGCGAAGGCGGATTCATGGATGTAATCCGTTGTGACGAAGAGAATTACCTTATTTGGAAGTGGCGACCATCCGAACAGGAGGTAAACTCTACTAGTAAAGAGAATGCTATTCGATATGGCAGTTCACTACGTGTCAAAGATGGAGAGATGGCCATTTTCGTCTATAAACAAGATAATGGTCAAATGATGGATTTTATAGAGGGTCCATACGATGGCACTATTAAAACGGACAATTTCCCAATCCTAACTAGCATCGTTGGTTTAGCATTTGGAGGAGAAAGTCCATTTCAAGCTGAAATATATTTTGTTAATCTGCAAGGCAACAACCAAATTAAATTTGCTGTGCCATACTTTGATGTAGCCGACCCACGATTCCTTGATTTGACTGTACCCGTTGCAGTACGTGGATCACTCACATTTAATTTGACGGATGTACCACAATTCATCAAATTAAATCGTTTAATAGACTTCGATTTAGCAACATTCTATGAGCAAATTAGCGCAATGGTTAAGAAATTTGCGAAGCAATTCGTAACTAATTGCCCATTAGAACACGGAATTTCTGTTTTACAGATTGAACGCCATATTACAGATATCAACGATCTTATGCAAACAAAACTATCCTCTCAATTGCAGCAAGATTTTGGTGTCAACCTCAAGCGTTTAGACCTATCTGCCATTGAAATTGACAAGGAAAGTTCCGAATACTTAGATTTCATCCATGCCACTAAAGAGCAGCAAATCATTCAGTCGGAGCAAATCGGTCGCCGCGCACAAATAGAAACAGATGTGTATGGCGAAAAAGCAATTCTTGCTGCTGAAAGTCAATACATCCAAGCTCATGCTATCAACAAGCAAGCAGAAGTGCTTACGGCTGCTGCTAACAACCTAGGGCAAATGGGAGCAATGAATATAGATGGCGCTGAAGGAGGGGGTATGAACCCAACAGGTATGATGATGGGCATGGGACTCGCTGCTGGAATTGGTCAGCAAATGGCAGGTATGATGAATACCAACATGAATGCCATGCAACAAGCTATGCAACAGCCCACTTCATCAACTATCGTACCACCACCTATACCTGGTGTTGTGAGCTATATGCTAGCTGTAAATGGTCAACAATACGGTCCTTATAATATGTCACAATTACAACAAATGGCCACCACAGGACAACTAACAATGAACACGCTTGTTTGGTGTCAAGGCATGGCGGCATGGGAACCCGCTGCCAATCGACCAGATTTGGCTGCACTATTTGCACCACCACCTATACCACCTACCCCAAGCGTATAATCATATCCAATAAACAAAATTATGAAATTCAACTTTCTAACAACAATAATTGCTATCCTTGCAGCATGTTTAGCTGCATTTGGCTTGTATGAGTGGTGTCATATGGCAAATGCCAAAATGCTAGTTGCATGTTTGGGCGGAATCTCATTATGCGCTACCTTAGTTACCACATTAGGGATTTCTTTAACAAGAACGCGTACGTCTATCAATATGAAAGTTCTTTCGGGCATTTTCGCTATACTATTTTTAATTAGTAATTGTATTTTTTGTAGCCTACATTCTTTCTCTATTGCGCAATATATCATACCGAATGGACTCCTATTACTCATATGGATTTTAGTCACATATTCAATTAGCAAAACTAGTATAAATAAAGATAAATGATCACAATCGAACAATTAAAAGAGATTCAGCAACGCGCTGAGAAGCTCAAGCAATACTTGGCCATCGATGAGAAGCGCGTACAATTGGAGGAGGAAGAACTCCGCACACAAGATCCTGGTTTTTGGGAAGATGCGAAAGCCGCAGAAGCACAAATGCGCAAAGTGAAAGGCATAAAAGCATGGATCGAAGGTTATGAAGGTGTGCGTGCTGCCACAGAAGAACTGCAACTCGCCTTCGACTATTGTAAAGAGGAACTTGTAACCGAAGACGAGGTAGATGCTGCATATGCTCATGCACTCAAAGAGGTAGAGGCATTAGAGATGAAGAACATGCTTTCGCATGAAGAAGATCAGATGCCAGCAGTATTAAAAATTGTTTCCGGTGCAGGAGGTACCGAGGCACAGGATTGGGCAGAACAACTCATGCGCCTATACCAACGCTACTGCGAAAAACATGATTATAAAGTGACGATCGCCAACCTCCAGGAAGGCGACGAAGCAGGTATCAAGACCGTCACATTCAATATCGAGGGCGATATGGCATATGGTTATCTCAAATCTGAGAACGGCGTACACCGTCTTGTTCGCGTGAGTCCATATAATGCGCAAGGCAAGCGTATGACCTCATTCGCATCCGTATTTGTCGTTCCACTCATCGACGATACTATCGACATCCATGTAGATCCTGCAGGTATATCATGGGATACTTTCCGCTCGTCCGGTGCAGGTGGACAGAATGTCAACAAGGTGGAGTCTGGTGTGCGACTACACTATAAGTTTATCAATCCACTCACTAACCAACCTGATGAGATTGTGATTGAGAACACCGAAACGCGCGACCAACCCAAAAACCGTGAGAACGCATTACGTCACCTACGTAGCCAACTCTATGAATTAGAGCTTGAAAAACGCCGTCAAGCACAAGCAAAAGTAGAGGCTGGAAAAAAGAAAATCGAATGGGGAAGCCAAATCCGTTCATACGTCTTCGACGATCGCCGTGTCAAGGACCATCGCACCAACTATCAAACTAGCAATGTCAATGCGGTAATGGATGGAGACATTGATGAATTCATCAAAGCATACCTCATGGAATTCCCTGATTAATAAGCAAATAAATAACAATATGAAAAAGATTCTATGTATTTTTGCAATTTGTGCGTTGGGCTTGAATGCTATGGCACAAACAGACACCACCCAATTATCCGCTGACAGCGTTGAGGGTTTTCAGTTTACCACAATAGACAGTATCGCTATCACTCCTGTCAAAGATCAGAACCGTAGTGGTACATGCTGGAGCTACTCTACCATCGGTTTCCTCGAGAGCGAACTCATCCGCATGGGCAAAGGGGAATACGATCTCAGCGAGATGTTTGTGGTTCACCACACCATGCTCGACCGTGCGGAATATGTCGTACGCATGTATGGTACTGCTCAGTTTGCACCTGGAGGTTCGGCATATGATGTCATCTACTGCCTCAAAAACTATGGTCTGGTTCCTCAAGAGGCAATGCCTGGTATCAAGTATGGCAGTACCCCTGCAGACACCTTACCTGTACACTCCGAACTCGATGCTGTGGCAGGTGGCGTAGTGAAAGCTGTTACCAATAGTGGACTCAAGAAACTCACTCCCGTTTGGAAACAAGCATTGACCGCTATTTATGACACGTATCTAGGTGAACGTCCTGCGACATTTACATATAAGGGCAAACAATATACCCCAAAAACTTTTGCTGAGGAGTTAGGACTAAATGCCGATGACTATGTCAGCATCACAAGCTACACTCACCATCCATTCTACTCTACTTTCGCACTCGAAGTACCCGACAACTGGCGTATGGATCAAATGTACAACGTGCCAATGGATACAATGATGCTTATCATCGACAATGCACTCGCTAATGGCTACACCCTCGCGTGGGGAGCCGACGTGAGCGAGATGTGCTTCACACGCAAGGGATTAGGCGTAGTGCCTGAGGAAGAAAAAGCGGTTGACCTTACTGGTAGCGATGCTGCACGTTGGCTCGGATTATCTGCCACAGACAAACGTGAAGAGCTCACCAAGAAACCTCTGCCAGAGAAAACCATCACACAACAGATGCGACAAGCCGCATACGACACTTGGGAGAACACCGACGATCATGGCATGCAAATCTTTGGTACTGCAAAAGACCAAAATGGCAAACGCTACTACATGGTTAAAAACTCATGGGGTACCAAGCGAAGCGAATACAAAGGTATTTGGTATGTATCTGAGGCATATATGCAATACAAGACCAACGACGTGCTCGTACACAAGAATGCCATTCCTAAAGACATCCGAAAAAAATTAGGAATTAAATAACAAACTGCCATTTTGTCAGTATTTGGCAGAAATGCCGTGTCAAAATCACTTTGGCACGGCATTTGTTTATATTGATGCAGAACGTCTAGTTTCTCTAGTATTCCTAGTTCGACTAGATTATCTAGCTAAAACAAGTATAAACTAAAAAAACTTAAATAATATGGGAAAAATTATTGGAATTGACTTAGGAACAACTAACTCCTGTGTCGCAGTTATGGAAGGCAATGAGCCTGTAGTTATCAC
>JAEIGA010003358.1_pt1 | contig 25127 bp, 31 predicted proteins | sample 9270691 | NCBI WGS metagenome assembly JAEIGA01 (sample SAMN17057246, study PRJNA624740) | gut metagenome | biome: biome; isolation source: fecal sample | host: Bos grunniens | place: China: Xizang | collected 2019
ATTGTATAACAAACTCATAACCTTTATTTTCTTTATAATAAGAATATTGACTGTCATATTGATGTAAATATAAGTCGATATCTTGCGGTGTAATTCTTTCTACGCCTTGTTGTGCCATATTATAAATTGCGTAAAACACCATTTGTTGTAAGGGTTTATAAAAGTCCGTCTTTACAAATGCGTAACGTTCATCTTGTAAAAGTAACGGTTTACGCATCAAACAACTTAAGACATACAATGAGGCGTTCGTATCGAATAAGTCCTTCTTAATCAATATCGTCATCTCCTTTTGTGTTTATGTCATTTATATCAAGTTGTTTTGGTTTTCTTTTATTATGTTTTAATGATTTTATATTGAATATAATATTATTGTCTTGATACTCTACTATTTTCTTTGCTTCAATAGTTTGTTGTTGTCGGTCAAGTTCCAACTGTTTAAAGTATGCGGCCGCAGGTTCCTTAAAGTTAGCAAGAATTCTAATTCCATATATTGGGCTTAATTCTTTGCCTTGAACCTCAACATACCACACTAAACAACGTGCAATTTCTTTAAAAGTCATATCATAGTTTAGTGTAAGTTCTCTGATATGCTTCTCGATCATTGGGGTAATGGACTTTAAGCCCATTACCTCGCAAATCATTTGTTCTAAATCCGCACGTTTAAATACTTTAGCTTCGTTATTAGCCATTAACCTTTTCTGCTAAAGACATAAGATAATCTCTTGCGGCGATAAGTTTATCTTTATGTAGTTCACTTGTTTCAGAAAGTCTTGTTTCTGGGAACATTTCTGTAATATATCTTGTCATTTCTGCATTTGCGGCTGTTGCACTTAAAGCTTTTACTTGTTCAATAACTGCGTCACGAACTGCGGCGAAATCTTCTTCCTCTATCGCACGAATATTGTCTACAACAGTTGCATCTGTAATTCCGTCTAATCCCTTAACAATATTGTCATATGAGAATAAAATTCTTGTTGGGAACGCTGGATGTCTGCGCTTAGTATCAATATTAGGCAAGTCACAATATGCATAAACATTTTGAGTTTCTCCATCTTCTTCTAATTCTTTACGAACATAGAATACGAAGTCACATAATCCCCAAACACTATCACTTGACCAACCTTCCATATCTGTTTTAACTTTTACAGAGGTTTGTTTTGTTTTAGCATCTGTTACTTCTGTTTCTTTAGAGTGAGAAATAAATACGATACAGTATCCAAGTTTTGCGATGTCTTGAATAATTTTCCATTCGTCTTTAATCTTTCTCCAACCTTGACCCCAAGCGGCTTCAGATGGATCATTAATACCTAATTGACCTAATGCATATTTATAACACATTGACGCGGCGTTTGAAATAGTATCGAATACGATTGTGTCATATGTTTCTTTAACTTGCGGCATCTTTAATTGACGGTATAAGTCCTTCATATCAGACCATCCGCCCATTGGAAGCGCACGAACACCTTCGATAAATTGATAACCGATTTCAAAACCAGCAATAAATGCTTTAGGAAATTTACTTGCTACGGTTGTTTTCCAAGTACCTGGCTCACCGTGGAACCAGAAGATTTTTGATTTCATATTTGAACTAATTTTATTTGGTTGAATATCGCATATATTTGGTAACATAATTTGGTTCTCCTTTCACTATTTGGTTGAAAAGGGACGATATTTCACGTCCCGTTAATATCTACTAGATTAAACTTGTTTGTCTTTTTGTAACTACTGGAGTTGCGGCTACGCTAGCTGCAGGAGCTGAACCCGAATCTTTTGAAGCCGCAGCGCTTTGTAATTCTACATCATGAGCTTTATAAGCCGCGATTAATGTATTGATAACATCTTGTGGGTAAGCTCTATCGTCCGCTAATGGATTTGAACCACCTTCAATGTAATAATTGCTTTGTCTATTTGTGTAAGTTTTTGTTACTGGTGCACCGAAAGCCGTATTTGCATCTTCAACTGTAACAACTTCAGTTTTAAATACTAATGAACCTGTGAATTGAATTGTATCGCCTACATTATATAATCCTTCAACACCTGAAACAACATCTCTACGATTAGGATCAATGTGTAAAGTAATCATACTCATACCATTACCAGCATAGTTAGATTGACCTAAAGTTACATCATAACGATATACTTCGTCTTTTTTATTTCTTTTTTCAACTGGAGTTTTAACTAAGAAACCACCAACTACAAATGTTGCAACGTCTACTGTACTATCAGCAACACCTCTTACAAATCTACCACTTAATAATTGAGTAGATACTAATTGATTTAAGTTTGTGCTGTAGTATCTGTTTTCTCTAATTTCTCCGTCAACTTCTACTTTTTTGCCAACTAATTCTGGTAATCTGCTATATGATTCATATAACTTACTAATTTTTCCTTCTTTTGTCATTTGACTAGCATAGAATCCTACTTTGAATTCATTTGATACACCACCAATTACTGATTCAATAGTCGCATCTACTGAAACATAACCTTGTCCATTGTCTTTGCGGTTACCTAAAGTAACTTGTGCATCTGTTAATTTTCCTACGATTTTGATTGAGTTTTCTCTTAATAATTTGTTTTCCATTTTTCTTTTTCTCCTTTTCTTTTTCTTACAATATTATTATATAAAAATTTTTTCTTTTGAGCAAGCCACTTTACTCAAATGTTTAAGACTTTTTCTTTCTACCAATTAATTTCTAGGGCTCTACCTTTTTCAGTTAATTGATAAGTTTTGTATTCTTTTGGTTTGGTTTCACCTTTGTTGTTTGTAAAATCTCTTACTTCTGGTTCGCCCTTTTCAACAAGTTCTTTGTTAACTAAAGAGTTTAACACAGGATAAATTCCTTTAATACCAGTTTCTTCTGCAAGATCTTTTCCCACTAATAAACGGTCATGAGATTGCATATAAGCTAATACCTTTTTCCCGTTATCTGTTAAAACAATTTTATCATCCATTTTTCTTGTCTCCTTTTTGATATATAGTAAGTTTTTAGTGGCAAAACTTATAAATATATTATACTATATTTTTTCCTTCTTGTCAATACTATTTTAAATAATATTTATTAAAGTGCGAGTAGAAACACTAGCGCCCACCGCATTTTTACCTTTAATTGACAATTTACTACGATCAACCGCGAATCCATTTCCTTGTTTAGGAATTAAATAAATTGATTCACGACTATCATCAAATAACCTAAAGTATTTTGTTCCTTCCGGTATCGACTGCCCTTTATTACCACGAGAGTCGCCGTTAAAATCCTTCAGCGGCGTAAATTTTCCCTTATTGTCGGCTCCAATAATTAACACCGTAGAATTTTCTTTCGCGACAAATGCGCTTTGCACCTCTGCGAAGCCACTCTTAACTCCAAGTGTCATTTTGCCCGCCACAGGCAAATCTTTAATCGGCAGTTTTAATACATGACCCACGCCATCGTAAAGCATTAAGAAGTCTGAGTCGTCGCAGAAGCCGACGAATCTAATTGAGTCGCCCTCTTTTAACTTCATAACTTTTTCGCTTTTCTTTAATTTATAATCTGCGATATTGCTTACTTTAATATTTCCAAGCGCCGTTACAGCCACAACTTTTTTCTGCGTGCCTTTTACACTTGTTCCGGCAATTTTCCCCGCCATCTCTTGAAGTAAGCCTATTTCACCGTCACTAGAGTAAGCATAAATATCCTCTGGCGCATAAGCAAACGCAACATCTACTAAATCTTTTCCAATTACATCTGTGCCATCAACTGATCCGTGAAGGCCATCAGAGTAAATGCGCCATTCTTTTTTGATAAGCGGTTTATTAGCTTCAACGCCTTCAACAGGGCGCTTATAGTCAATTTCAGTTAGGCGCTCATCTTTTCCTAAAATACTTTTAATTTCAGCCAAGTCTTTTTTTATTATCTCGTAACGAGTTTCCTCATTATCCATAACATCTCTTAACTTTGCTAATGTGTCCTTTAAATTTACTTCATCATCATTTAATTCAGTTAAATCTAAGCGGCTTAATTTACTCAATTTCATATCTAATACCGCATCGGCTTGTTCGTCGTTTAATTCAAACGCCTTCATAATAGCAGTTTTCGCCGCAGCGCGATTGTCTGAGTTACGGATTAAACTTACAAGCAAGTCAATATCACTCATACATTTTTGAAGCCCAAGAGTTACCGTTAACTTATGATTAGTCTTTTGATAATCTGTCGCCGCGATACGTCTAATAATTCCGCTTCGATAGTTAACCCAATAAGCAATTAATTCCTTAAGGTTAAATAGTTTTGGTTCTCCATTAACAATTACTGTTTGATTAATTTTTAAACTTTCACACAGTCTAGTTTTATTAAATAAAATCTCTAATGCTTTCGCTACATCTGCGCCTTTACTTAAAGTAATTGATATATCAAAGTTTCTTGGTCCGGCTTTGCGAACGTCGATGTCTTCAAAAATATCATAACCATCTTCTAAAACTAATTTCTTTAAAGGCGCCTTTACCCCGCTGTCAATTTCCACTCCATATGGAATATCTTTAAAGGTAATGATATTTTTTGCGCCCTTCTTTGAAATTTCATAATGCGCGTATACTTTAATACTACCACGACCGGTAGAATAAATATTTAATAATTCCTCTCCATTTGGAATATATCCACCGCCTGGAAGATCTGGTCCTTTAATATATTTCATTAAATCTGCAATACTACAGTTTTTATTTGTCATATAGTAATTGATCGCGGCCGCAACCTCAGTAAAGTTATGCGAAACCAAATCACTACTCATACCTACTGCAATACCGCTATTATTCCCGCACAATAGATAAGGAAATTTTGACGGCAACGTGCATGGTTCTTCTTCCGTTTCATCAAAATTTGGTTTCATGTCAACACATTTCTTTTCAATGTCTTCCAACATTAACATACCAATTTTACTTAATTTACACTCTGTGTAACGCATTGCCGCGGCACCATCACCTAATAAGTTACCACCATTACCTTGGAAATCAATTAGCGGATATCGAACTTTCCACCACTGACTTAAACGAACAAGGGCCTCATAAATAGAGGAGTCGCCATGGGGATGTAAACTTCCCATAACTTCTCCAACTACTTTTGCGCATTTAACAGTTTTCTTATCGTGAAAGTATTTTCCTAAATGCATGCCCCATAAAATGCGGCGATGAATAGGTTTTAAGTTATCTTCAATGCTAGGGATCGCGCGGCTTTTAATAACACTGTTGGCGTAAACTAAGAAATCGGTTTTACTACGCTCATTTAAACCCGACATAAATTACTCTCCTTAAGCAGTTTGTTCAGCTGCGGCTTCTTCTTGATAAAGCTCAGTTAATGTTTTGCCGTTCGGAAGAGTTGTTACGTCTTCAAGTGCGCACAGTCTTTGATTTAAAATATTTGCAAAGTGTACAATAGCATTTAGCGGCATATCTGGTGTAATTACTACATCTGCCCATCCTCTTGGTTGTTGATTATTAATATTTTTTTGTTCTTCCATTTTAGTTTTCTCCTTTTCTTTATACATATATTATACAATAATTTTTCATTGTTGTCAATAAGTTTTTATTCATCATCACTAAAATCTTCATATAAATCCGTGTCACCTTTAATTGAAGATAATTTATTTTTCATAATAAAATCTTTTCTCAATGAAGGTTGTTTACCCATTAAATCGCTATAAAGTTTTAGTGTTTCTTCAATATTATCAGTTGTTAGTTGAATTAATTGTCTTGTAGATGGATTCATGGTTGTTTCATATAACTCATCTGAGTTTTGTTCTCCAAGACCTTTATATCGTTGAATAACCGCATTTTTATGATTGCGAACGTATTTTTTAAATTCACTTTCTTCTGTCGCGCGCCAATATTTAATCTCATTTTTATTTGTAGTTTTATATAGCGGTGGCATCGCGGCGTAAATTTTTCCTTCTTTAACTAATTCTGGCAAATGATGTAAAAATAACGTCATTAGCAATAATTCAATATGAGATCCATCTGGATCCGCGTCCGTCATTAATATAATACGATTATAACGTAAATTATTTATATTAAAATGTTCTCCAATGCCGCAGCCCAAACAGTTTAAAATATCTTTAATTGTATCTGATTTAATTGCATCAGCAAGCTCAATTGAAGTTGTATTCTTAATTTTTCCTCTAAGCGGCATTACGGCTTGATTTGAGTCTTTTACTTCCTTCGCGCCACCAGCGGCTGAATCCCCCTCACAGAAGAAAATTTCCGCATCTGTAAAATCGCTTGCATCAGCCAATTTTTCCGGCAAGTCTCGAAGTGAGTTCATTGACTTACCACCACGTGCAATTTTCTCTTGTGCTTCACGCTTACGTTGTGCGGCTTCTTCGGCTTTTTGTTCTATCATAATTTTATCGAACACTTGTTTAGAAGCCTTTTTATCAAGAGTTAATTGGCCAACCGCCTTACTACAGAATGTACGAGCAGATGGGGAATTTAAAGTTAATTTTGTTTGTTCTGCAAATAGTGGACGTTCGCTCATCTTAATTGAAAGAACTAATACTAACCCCTTACGAACAATATCTCCACTAAAGTTTTTGTCTTTATCTTTTAAAATTTCTTGTTCACGCGCCATTTTATTCATTAATGAAGTAAAGGCAGTTTTAAATCCGGTTACGTGTGTTCCATCGTGAGGAGTGTAACCACCATTTACAAATGAATAAATTGTTTCATATGCTTTATCGCAGTAAGCAAAAGCAAACTCAACATCACAAGATTCTCCATTTAATTCTACAAATGTCTTAAAGTAAACTGGGTCAGTTAACATATTTAAGCCTTCACACTTAATTTTTAACATATCTTTAATACCATTTGAATAACAATATTCAACCATATCTAATGGAGCATCATCAATAGTCTCAATAAATCTAAACTTAATGCCATTATTAAGTAACGCATGAAGTTGTAATTCTTCTTTAATTTTGTTTTTATCCCAAGTTAAATCACCAAATACTGCAGGGTCTGGGATAAAACTTACTACTGTACCAGTATCTTTTCCTTTGTATGGCTCAATAAGTGGTTCATCATCGTGTTCTCCATCAAAAATAGAGAATGTACATTGACAACCCTCACGCCATACTTTAATTTCAAATTCTTTTGAAAGTGCATTGGTTACAGTAGCACCAACACCATTTAAACCAAGTGATGATTTGTAGTTTCCTTGACCAGTGAATTTACCACCTGAGTGCATGTTAGTACACATTTCAATAATAGCCCATTTGCCATCCGCATTCTTTTTAAATGGAATACCACGACCTTTATCGCTAACATATGCACGGTTATCATATCTATCAATTTGAACTGTAACTTCTTTACCATAACCTGCGGCCGCTTCGTCCATTGAGTTCGCAACAATTTCGGTAAGCAAGTGATGCATACCATTAATATCATTTGAACCAATGTACATACCCAATGATTCTCTAGCCGCCTGTCTGTAGTTTAGGGTTCTAATACTATTTTCATTATACATTACCATTTTCATCTTCCCCCTCAACTTGTCCTACTGCAGATGTAATTAAGATTATAGCAAGGACAACTCCCATTAAACCTAAAGTTACAACCAACGCCCAAGGTATCCATACAGGCGCTAAAACCCACCACCAGGACCAATTTAAAACTCCACATAATTTTAATACAATAAAACTAACAGACAATATGCCGTCAAATATTGCACTACTAAACCACACCATAATTTTTGATTTATTCATCATCATCTATTTCATCCCTTTCCTTTATTAGTTTTTTATTAAATCTTTCATTTAGATATTCAGCAATATCATTCATTTCATAGAAGTAGTCATTACACATGCCGCAACTCCACTCGTTTACTTCTTTTGTGAGTGGATCTCGCCAAGCAAGGTGATAACTCATACCGTAGTCATCCAGATACAATTCGAATAAATGGCCTTTGCAAATTAAATGTTTTTGAAAAGTGAAAAACTCATTCGTTTCGAGAAGTTGTTTATTTTCCTCAATTTCTTCTTTTTCACATTTAGAATTATATCCTTTAAAACAATCTTGACATAAACACTCAACCCAACCATGTGTTTCATATTTAGCAACTTTGCCGCAATAAATGCAAATGCGACTTGAGAGTCTACAATACTTAATAATTATGTTTGTTAAAGTTTGGCTAGACACAGAATCATACCATCTTAAAGAACCGTATTTTTCTTTAATTTGAGTAATACGATACTTGTCTAAGAAATTTTCTTTAATCAATTGTTCTTTAATTTCACAAAGCATTTGCCATCCAAAAGCAGCGGCCCAACCGCGCGGCATCCAAGAAAACTCATTATAACTATATGAGAAATCTTCACTTACCTTGTCTGTCCATCTGTTTCGCGGCAGGAGAAAAGGGAACTCCTCAATCATAAGTTTATTCAACTCTTTGTCATTTGTATTATCGAGCCACAGTCTATATTGTTCTTCAGTCATAATTTTCATCCTTTCTAAAAATAAAAGCACTCAGATAACGAGTGCTAGTAATACTTAAACCCGAATATCTAATTGGTAACAAGTTCATTAATAATTTATTAATCATCTTTATCCTTGTCCCTATAATTATTATACTAAGGTTTCTTCGCTTTGTCAAGGAATGTTTCTAACTATTTGATTACATTTTCTAAAACCAAATTAATTTGGTTCAAATCCTAAAGGTTTTTTAATTACCAGAAGAAGCAATTTCCTATAATGCGATATAAATAAGTTTTAAATGTTTGTTTTTGCTCAAAGTCGACATATGCGAATCTCGCGGCGACCTCTGGAAATAATTTACAAGTTAGATAATATCCGCGTTGATGGTATTTCCATTCTCTAAATTCTTGTGCATCTGTCCATCCTTCTTGTTTAATCATTTTGCAAAATGCGGCACCTTCTTCATCGTTGAAGTGGTATGTGATATGTTCCTCTGCCATACGCTCTAATTGTTCGCTACCAACGCGATCCTTGTCAACATGACGCACGATCCAGTTTGAGTAAATTAGTTCATATAAGTTTAATAGCACTATTGTCGCGACAATTACTATAATTGTAATTGGCCAGGCACCTACGAATAGTGATTCAACCACACCACACGCGCCAACTAGAACTATATAACCCTTTCCCGCAACCATAAGTGCAAGTGCGACTCCGTAAAAGGTTGTTTGTGGAATGATAATGAGTACTAAACTGAGAACTAAAAGCGCAACTTGAATAAATTTAAATAAATTTTTCTTCATTTTTCTTCTCCTTTTATAATACATTATAATTATATAAAATTATTTTCACTTTGTCAATGAAAAAGAGAGCATTACGCCCTCTTATCTTTTAATATTAAATTTAAAATAACTCCTAGAACCATGGCTAAACTTACACCTGCAAAAGATTGACTAAATAAGTAAATTCCACTTACCCCCACTGTTAAAATCACAGATGTAACAATAAGTCGTTTATTATCCTCAAGATCAACTTTATTTGACATAAGAGTCTTTAATCCGCTACAAGCAATATAACCGTAAAGTATCATAGCACATCCGCCGAAGACACATGAAGGAATTACTGAAATTAAAACTTGAATTGGTTCAATAAACGCTAATGCACCTAACATAATTGCGGCAAGACTTACAACTTTAACTGATGCAACACGACTAAACCCTACCATTGCAGTAGATTCTCCATAAGAAGTATTAGGTTGTCCACCAAAGATTGTTCCAACTGCAGAAGCAACACCATCTCCAAGAAGAGTTTTATGTAAACCTGGATCCGCAGTTAAGTCGTGTCCAATAATGTTTGACATAACACGATGATCTGAATAGTGTTCACATAATGCACAAATTGATACTGGAACGAATAAAATTAACACATCTACAAGAGTAGAAAAATTAAAGTCAGTTAAACTCCATTTTAGGAAAGTTACATCTGGAAGATTAAACAGTCCGTTAATTGATTTGAAGCCATTTATTATTTCAAACTCCGCGGCTCCAAAAGCCTCTAATCCAAAGCAAAGCGCTAACCCGAAGCCTAAACCGATTAAAAATGGAATTGTTTTTAAGAAACCTTTAAAATAGTGCGAAGAAACCGCAATTACTAACATAACTAAAATTGCGACAATAACATTAATATTAGATTGCGGCCCGCCAAGTCCTACATAGGTAGGAATAAATCCTGCAAGGTTTAAACCAATAACAATTGTAATTGGACCAACAATGTAAGGTGGGAATAGGCGGTTCAAAGTCTCAATGCCGCGCCACTTAATCACAAACGCAAAGAGCGCGTAAATTGCGCACACAATCAAACCACCGACAAATACCGCAAAGTAGTTTGGTGTATTACCTAAAGCAAGAGCACCGATAACCGCACTGACTGTCGCGCCGCTATTTGAAATAAAGACTGGCGACTTAAATTTAGTTATCAACTGATAAGTTAAAGTTCCAAGACAAGCGCCTAAAAGTCCGGCGTCGACTGGAGTGCCGCATATATTTGAAATAAGTACTGTTGCAACGAAAACTGCCATTAACATTTGCACAGCATATAACAGCCATTCTTTTACTGAGCGCGGCGTTTCATGGGTATCGTAAATTAGTTTATTATCCATCTATTTTTCCTCCCCTGAACGAATTTTAACCGCGTCTCTCAAGTTGTTAACAAGTTCATCGACAGAAGTAGTCAATACACCATTTACTTTAATACAACCAAGAGTAAATAAGTTAAAGTAGCAATATTGACTTTCATAATCTTCGTTTTTCATTAGTTCATTTTTTGCTTCAAGATACGTACGCTTTGGATTTCGACTATCAGTACATAAACCAATTATCATTGGGGCTTCACCATATCGTCTTACGAAGAACTTTCTATCTTGTTCTTCTGTGTAGTCGCCTTCATTCATACTTCTAAATAGTCGGAATTGCTTTTCCCAATTTTGTCTACGTTGAGACATAATACCAATTTCAGCACTCGTTCCACTTGGTGGAATGTCCCCATCAATACGTGCGATAAATATATCACAATTTTGAAGGCGATTGTAGTCACCCCAGAATATATCGTGACTATTTGCGCATTTGGTTTTATCATTAATTGATTGATTTTCTTGTGGCACATAAAGATCAATATAATCTCCTACTGCCTCACGAATTTTTTCTGCTAGATAGGCATTATACATTCTATCTGCCTCGCAAAACATACTGCCTGCTAAATATACTTGTATTTTTTTCTTTTCCATCTTTTCAGTCTCCTTTTGTATTTATATCGTTTTTGTGTTTAGTGGTTTAAAAATTGTTCCAGTTGCTGCATGTGAACCGTTTTTACAATAGATATTATTTTTGTTACACCATTGACATGGGAGGTCTCCCACGTAGAGTCCGTTTGAATATTGCTTATAAACAGAACAGTCTTTGCATGACTCAGAGAAATTTGAAAATGTAAGAGTACCCGTATCGTCTGGTGCTATAATATTTTTGTTATATTCATCCATAAAGTCAATGTCATTAGGGATGTTATTCACACAAACTTTCTTCACTTCTGTTGATTTCATTTCAATTAAGTTCATAATCGCATAACAAGCCAAATCTTTTAATGTGTCTTCTAAACTTTCAAAGTTATTTATATCGCCTTTAATTAAACTTGTTGCACGATGAAGTTTATTCCAAAGTGGAACTAACCCCGAGGTTGGGCCTAATTCACTATATAGTTGACCAAAGCTATCCCCATAGTTGGAATTTTTCTTTTCATATAAGTCTGCCATCTCATTGACTATGCGGCGAAATTCATTTGATTTTTGTTTAATATTCATTTTATCTCAATCTCCTTTATTATATTATAGTAGATTTTTTTGAGTTTGTCAAGGGAATAAAATAAAAGACCCGTTTTATTGGGTCCCAAGTGTTTGTATTAGTGGAATTGATTTTTGTTCGTTAGTGTATGGGTCTATATATATAAGTAACATACTTGAAAATTTGTTTAATTCTATTTTATACTCCCTTCTATTAAGAGGAGATATTAAAGAAAAATTTTGTCTATCTGAGAAACGATATTGGATATCTTTATCATACACATTTGCAACTGTTGTGATGTAATTAATGCCTGTGTTTTCAGAAGATACAGCTCTTTTTATATCAAACTCTAAAATATTTTCAGGTTCAACTACAGGGTGTGGTGTTCAGATAATAATTAAATCTACTTTAGAGTTTATGTTATTATGTGGTATATAGTTAAAAAACATACGTCTTTTAGTTTCTCCTCAAGAAAAGGCAACACCATTAGCTTCTCCAGCCTTTTGATTGTATCCATAAATTTCTTTATCTGTATCTGTAACATCATTTTTAATCTCGAGGGACTTAAATCAACTTCAATCTGCATCTTTTTTAGAATAGTCTATTTGAAGCTCCTCGGTATAATCGTTTATTATACTTACATATTCTCTATTTCAATCAAAAAGAATATTACTAGGTTCATAGATGGTTACTGGCTCTAACGTTCATTCTGCACCAGCAGTTTTAGGATATCTAAAATAATCGTATTTGCTATAACCACCTAGTGTTGCAATATAAATATACCCGAGACCACAGTCTTCTTCTGGATCATATAGAGGAATGTTATATGTTCCAGGATTAAAATTAAATAACTCTGGATAGTAAATATTATATTTGAATGTTAAAGTTACTTCTTCTGCTTTAGATAGGTCTGCCGGAAAATTACCAACATGGTTAACGTTCTTTTTAACTGTAATTTTTTCTGTTTTTGTTTTTGTAAAATGATTAAAGTGTATTATTGCTCTATAGTACTCACTAGTGGTTTCTTCTAATTCTCTATTGTTTATAAGTTTGTATGTCGAAAAAGGTATTGTTACTGGAGTTGTAAAGTTAAACTCTCAATATGGAGTATAATATCCTCCTTTATCTGATGTAGTATTTGAAAAATCTTGTTCAAACTTAACTTTTACATTTCCCTTGATTGCATTAAAGCGATATAAAATTGCAACCTCCCCCTCTTCCAACAACGGAGGTTCCCATCCATTTGCTCCTCCTGAGTAGTATATTTCTTTTGGATATAGTCCTAAATTAAATTGTTTACTTTCAATTTGATTAATATTGTATCCATATATTTTTTCTTTTTCTTCTGAAGGATACTCTGATTCTTTTAACCCTTTATCATTTGGTACGCCTAATATGCTTCATCCTTGCATGTTGTATTTATTATTGTCTTTTTTAAATGAGTAGTTATCTGCAATATAATATTGCATGTCTTTTCCCAAATTCGTTCCATAAATAGCTTTGGCTTTTAAACTAGCAGGCTGTCCTTTTCCAGAAGGCTCACTTTCAATTAGATTTTCAAAATCAGATGCAACATAAACTCTACTACTGTCATATAAATACAAGTCAAATCGACTCATGCCGGGATTAAATTCACTTATATTAATATAAAAAGTAGATGAGCCCGTTCCATCCGATGTTAGAGTTAATGCTGTGGAGAAATCTAAATATTTTTTATCATTGCTGACATGATTAGTGTTTCTAGCTATAACAGTATATGGTCCAATTGGTGAAATTGTTATATCAACATACTCAGAATTCCAATGCAACTGGTTGTTGGTAAAATATATATATCATGCCCCAGGATAAAAAGCATCTACGTTCCCTTTATTTATATATTTAATTTCACAATAAGGAGACATTTTTTGTACAAATTTATCCCAATTAGCTTTATGACTTGCATTTGGCGTTCCTGGATTTACAGACAAATCGAATCCAAAATCATCTCATTTAATTGTTTGAAAAAGATAATCTTTACCATTAATACTGTTGGTATTAGTAACTAAAGTTCCGTTTGCTTCTAACCAAGAGATGAGACTTGAATTGGTTACATCAGCTCCTCCTGTAATTGTGAAGGTAAGAGGCGTATTCGAAGTATAGTAGGCCACAGCTCCATCAGAAGACCAATAAGCAATTGAATTAGAAGCATTTGGAAATTCATCTTCATTCCAATTTCCTTTTCCAAATCCTACCCCACCTTGAAAATAACGGTCGTTTATATTACCCTCAATATTAAAAGTTCCATAACTTGCACTACAAGTCCATCCAGCAGGTATATTCCACGTTGTATTTGTTAAATTTGTAGTTGCCATTTCTACCACCTCTTAAATGTAGTTGTTGAAGCACCAAAACCTTTTCTCAACCATAATTCCTCTAAGTCATTCCAGCCCATAACCATTACATTATCCCTAGCACGAGTAAGTGCTACGTAGGCAATATTTAGGTCCTCAATGGATTTAATTGGAGTGTCAATAACAATTACATTATTATATTCAAGTCCTTTTGCTTGATGTACCGTAGAGACATTTAAATATCCACTTTCTTGAATTGCTTTAACTTGTTTGTTTGTACGACATAGAATCATTGGATTGGTTTCGATTAGTTTGTTGAATACTTCTTTAATTTTTTTCAAATCCATGTAGTAGTTTATACGATTTTGGAAATAAACGCCACTACCGAAACCGCTAATTATACTTACGCTACCGCCGTAGCTCTTATTGCATACAATAGAGGATGGTTCGCTAAAGTTAACTTCGGTAATATAACACTCATATCCATCCTCAACACGAGGCTTTAACTCCTCATATACAGAACATGCATAATCAATGATTTCTTGATAACTACGATAGTTGTATCCTAATTTATATAAATCAAAATCTTCAAGTTTAGTGAAGACCGCACCATCAGCACCTCTGAATACAAAGATACTTTGCCAACTATCTCCGATGAAGAATTTTTTATTAGAGTTAACTTTTTTAAATATTTCAAACTGAGTTGAGTCCACATCTTGAAACTCATCTACGAATAGCGCATCAATATTATTAATTGTTTCATTATATGCGCACATAACATCGTAAAGATATAAAGGATAGTCTGTAAAGTCGTATAAAACATTATCACGTTTATATTGAATATATCTTTCTTCAAGCGCGGCAAGAGTGCGGCGATAGTTATCGGTAATATCCATATTTTTATTTCCCGTAATATAACTATAAAGAATACCAATATTAATTTTGTTTTTTATACCTCCGCCTGTTCGTAGTCTATAATTTTCCACGATATCTTCAAGAATGGTTTTTATGTCTCCTTCCTCAAGAATGCGGACTTTAAAGTCATATTTAATACCAAACTCATTTAACAACTCGCGCGCTCATACGTGAATAGTGGTAACCTCAACATCATAAATTCCCATAATGTGAAGTCTTTCTTCCATTTCCGCACGCGCCGCACGAGTATAGGTAATTGCACAAATGCGGTCGTTGAGTCTTTCATAACGATACGCGGCAATTGCAGTGATTAATGTGCTAGTTTTGCCAGATCCGGCAGAAGCGCGAATAACAACATTATTTGATTCACTTTGTACCGCGGCGCGTTGTGTATTATCTAGTTTACTAAAATTAACTTCAAAGTTTTCGTTTTTTGGAAGGGCTCTGAACGCTTGTTCCATTTTTATCGTCCTCCTTAAATTTTAGTTTATCTTTGTATTTTTCTTTTATATCTTCAATTTTAGGGTCGGTTTTAATATATTCACTTAAAAACCCGGCAGTAGCCTTACAATTTGTAAGTTGAAACTTACTCTCCGATGCGCCATGCATATTTTCAAGACGCGCGGCTAAAATTGATTCGCCAGCAACGATTTCTTTCACACGCGCCAAAAAGTTATCTTCGTGCGGCAGTTGCAGTTTGTCGTCTTGAAAGTTAAAAATGGCATCAAAATGAAAATCACTTGGCATGTTGCCGAAAATAATTAAATCCCCATCCCCGGCGGCGTTATACACTCTTTCGGCACTTACAAGAGCATCGAAAAGCGCATATATCCAGTTTTGCGCGGCGCCGGTTGTAATCATATAATCCATAAACATTGGCATACTGAATGTGATTTCTTTTATTTCATTTGGAAGTTCACTGTAAATTTTGGCCGCATAATAAGACATGCGCTCATCAAGAGGCATTAGAACTAGTATTTTCATTAGTCTTCTAACTCCTTTCTTCTCTTGACAGCAAGAAGATCCGCGTACTCGTTGTAGTAATTTCCAGAATGACTTTTAACTTTTACCACGTCAATTGCAAGTTTATCTTTTAATTTGATATAAAGCGCCACGATGCGGGTCCAAAGGTCTTGATTTTTAACCTCTTGTTTATCACTTGTGCGCCAACCATTTTTCATCCAATTCGCATACCATTTTTGGTTAATACAATTTGCTACATAGGCGCTGTCTGTGTAAATAACTACCTTTGTGCGGCCAGTTTCGATTATATTGGCGTTTTCAAGTGCGCTAAGAAAGGCGGTTAACTCCATTCGGTTATTTGTTGAATATGGTTCATGTCCACTTTGACTGTCAATGATAACATCATCTTCAACGCAAATTGACGCCCATCCGCCCATTTCAGACTTACTTGACCAAGCGCCATCTGTATAAAATTCTAACTTACGCATCTTCTTCATCTCCTACTAATACAAAGCGAAGATCGCCGCATCTAATAGTAATATTAAATTTATCAATAGGTGTAGTATAATTAATCGCGCGCTTAAGTAGGCTTAAACTACAGTTAACACCTTGTTTTAAATTTTCCGGCACATCTAAACGTTTTTCACGCGCGCGAGGCGTCATTTCAACAAACGCGGCGAAAAACCACGATAAGCAAACATTTACGAAGCTTTCGAATTCATCCGCGTCGATAATTCCATCCGATGAGCGTAAGTCAAAAGTAAATAAATGAACTTTAGCCGCATCTTTTGAATTAAGCCCTTTTCTCATTAAATCACAGTGTGGCTTTAAAAGTTCTCCCATTTTAGAAAGAGTACAACCGCTCCAAACTTCTACTCTTTGTAAAAAATATTGAAACTCAAGCATGCTGTCTTCTTCAATAGTAAGTGTATTCAAATCTAAATATTTCATTTTATTCTTCTCCTTTCTTTTGCGCCTCAATTTTGCGCAAGTAAGTATAAATTGCAACCTCTGCCCAAACATCATTATATGCATTATGTGCGTGATGTAAATAGTATCCACATTCCTCGGCTAATTCGGCAAGAGTTAAATGATTTTGTCTCTCCAAGATGCGGCGCGCATTATTAAAGGTGCAATAGCCGTCAATTGGTTTGCCGTCTTCTTTATGGGTTAGCCCAACCCCATTATATTCAAGAACGAGGCGGTCGTTTTTAAGTCCATGCCCGATTAAGCAAACTTTATTTAAGTCAACGCCATCTAGGAAGTCATCAATTAAAATTAGCGCGTCATTAAGAGAAACGCCGTTTTCCAGTAAAAAATTATTTGTAATTGAAGTATATTCTGCAAATGGATAACAAACTTTTTGTGTAATATAAAAGTTACAAGAGCGAATTAATTGATAGGTTTCAACATCTACGCGGCGAAAAAGCAGCCCCGCAAACTGAACAAGATTGCGGTTATTAAACTCTAAATCCATAAACAGTAAATATTCATGGTGTTCATTATAACATTTAATTATCATTATTCACAATCTTCCTCTTCATCGAAATAGTCGTAATCATTATAAAAGTCGTAGTTTTCACCCTCATAATTCTCATCGCTTTCCTTTTCTTTTCTACTGTCAGCAATTTTTTTCGCGGCGCTATACACTAGCGTACTACTTTTAACAATATCCATTAAATTATCAAGTGAAACCATATTATTTGATTTTTCGCACGCAAAATTTTCTACAAACTCAACTAACTCTGACACCTCGTCAAACTCTATATTAAATTCCATACCATTTTTTATCTTTAAATTTACTCTCATTTTAATCTTCCTTTCTTCATTATCTAATTTTTACAATTATATTATAATAAAATTTTTTCGGGCTGTCAAGATAGAAAATTATTAAAAAATGAATTATACTTTATTTAAGAGGTGAGAACTATGAAACGAGTTATATTTTATATTTTATCTTTCACTTGAGGCTTTATTATGAGCTTCATTGGTTTGATTGGAATCATTTTTTGCGGCGCGTTTGGAACTGTTAAGCGTTTCCATGGTAGACTTTATGGCGTTGTTGGACATAATTGGGGTGGCGTCTGTTTAGGATGTTTCTTCTTTGTGTGTCATGAAAGCGCAGAAAGCAACCACACTCGCGCGCATGAAAGTGGTCATGGTTTACAAAACTGCATTTGAGGTCCGCTTTTCCCATTTGTAATTGCATTACCAAGTTCAATTCGCTATTGGTATCGTAACTATCGTAGTGCAAAAGGCAACCCATGTAAAACTGCATATGATGATATTTGGTTTGAGGGTCAAGCTACACAATGGGGTAAAAAATATGTTTTAACAGACATAATTTAGTTAAAGTTAAACTTGTTTTTTATTTAATCCTATTTTAAAATTTTTATGTAATATTAAGGAGTTGAGAGACTATGGTTAAAGTAATTCGAAAACGCGACATTTTTAATAATAATGTAATTAGTAAAGAGCCAGTTCTTCGCACTTTTGCGTTAGGACGAACACGCTCTGCTCTTTTAGCAGATCCAATTGCAGCCATTAAAAAGTCAATTAAAATTAAAATCGATAAATATGGCAACCCTGATATTGAGTCTACACTTGATTTAGGTGTTGCATACGACCATAGAGTTACTTGGCTTGAATTCGATCTTGATGATCTTCTTTGGAATACAGAAGCAAAGATAAATGACGACTATAAAGATGAAAATCGTTACAGCCGCTATTTATTTAAGCTTGCCTTCAAAAACACTTCTACAGATGAGACTCAAATTTACGAATTTGATGGAAAAACCTTTTACATCCCTCGTGGTGTAACTGCACCAGTTTCAAGCCAAGATGAAGAAACTCACTTAATTAGCGAAAAAATTAATTATAGAATGCTTCTGATTATCCAAGAATTACAACAAGATGATCCGGAGAACTATGGTAATGTAAAGGGAGTAGTTGAGACATTTGTTTCTAAAGAATGGAATGCAATTGTTAAGCCATCAGCTTATCGACCTGGCGCATTGAGTGAAGAAGAAATGTCTAAAACTTATCAACTTCATTCGCTTACGAAACCACCTGTTCTCTGCAAACTTTCCGATATTGGTATGTTTGGGGTTGATCGCACAGTGTTAGGTAACAATCAAGACAATACAATTGCGTATTTTAAATTTGACCCAGCTAACACGACAGCTCATTTAGAAGGATTTAATGTGTTTATGTGCTTTGAAAAAGATGATATAGTAATATATCGTCAATGAGAAGAAACAACACTCTTTGAGAATGGGTTCGATAACAATCCGGACGACTATGTAGAAAGAAACCCACATATTCTATGGATACCGACTGAAGTGACTCAAACACCTGGGGATTGGAAAATCTCTATTATCGCATATTGCGGCAATTTTGATGAGTTTGAGCGCGCGGATGGCCAACCAGAAGGCATTCAAGATGAGGGCTATCAACATACTTCACTTAACGAAATTGTTGAAGAGCAAACTCAAAAAGATGGTGCGGATGAAAATTCCACTATCGACAACAACGAGGATTACTACTTCTATGTATCAACCGATTTATTGGTTAAAATTGAAGATAACTTCTTAACACAAGAAGACTTCGAAGATAAAATTCATACATCTGGATATAGTAATCTAAAAACCGAAGATGGATTTATATTTGCTACTGCCGATAATCAAATCCTATTCGGAGATGAGCAATAGTGAGGTAAGATAGAAATGGCACTAAAATATCAAAGTACCTTCACTGGCGCGCAGATTCAACAAATTTTAGCGGCTGCAAATCGCTTTCTTGGGGTAACTAATCCTGAAGATAGGGAATTTGTCGATACCATTACCGATGACGATTATCTTTATTTAAGCAGCGGAAAGTGGATTAACGCGAAAAAATTCCTGGCAATGAGCGGTGGCGGCAGCGGTCCTACACCTTCTGGTGAGAGTTTAGTTCATATTGTAGAAAACTTTAGTGAACTTCCTAGTTTAGGACAACCTGGACATATTTATGTAGTTACATCTACAATGACTATGTATTTATGTACAAAATCAGCTACGTATGATGAGCAAGGTCAAATTGTTGAAAAAGATCTTGAGGTTGAGGAAATTCTTACCAACAAGAATGTAGATGAAATTTATGGTGGCGACGCTGATGATTATGGCGTGTCAGAAGAAGAAGAAAAATAATATTAATGGAGGAAGAAAATTAATATGGCAACAACTTTAAAAACAAAGTTGATTATCAGAAATGACGTTGCAGCAAACTGGACAACGCACAATCCAAAATTATCTAAAGGTGAAGTTGGATTAGAAACTGATACATTAAAAATGAAAGTAGGGGACGGAGTTACTCAATGGAACGCTTTACCTTACTACAACGATCAAACAAACACTTACCAAGACAACATTACTACTAATGGTAAAAACATTGGTGACGTAGCAGTTGTTACTGGTGACCACAATATTAAAACTGCATATGTATGGAATGGAACTGCATGGGCAGCAATGGACGGAAACTACAACGCTGAAAATGTTTACTTCGATGAAGATTTAATTTCTACTTATGCTATTGGTAATGTTACATTAACTAATGGACAAGGTACAGTTGAAGCTACAGGTAAAAACCTTAAAGAAGTTTGGAGTTCAATTTTCCAAAAACCAACTGATCCTACAGTAGACACTCCTACAACTACATTAACTGCAACAGGAAACACAGAAAAAGAAGTTGGTTATACATTCAACATGCCAGTTGCTACTTTAACTGTAACTGATATTGGTAGTTATACTTACGGACCTGAAGACACAGGAGTTCGCTTCCCTGTTGGAAGTTTAGTAATTACTCAAGATGATAAAACAACAAATAATGTTTCAAATACAAGTATCTATACAAAAGGAAACACAATCACTTTAACAGCTGAAAACACAAAAGGAAACACATATGGAGATACTGCAATTAGCTATAAATTTACAGCGACTTCAAAATATACTCCAGATGCAACTGTAATTCCAGTAAACAACTTAGGAACTGAAAAACCTGCATTAAGAATTGGATATGGTGTAACAACTGCAGATGATGGAACAATCGCATTAACAGTAAGTGGAACTCCAAAAACAACTACATTCACAGGATGTAGAAAAATGTTCTGGGGAACAATGGCTTCAAAACCTGCAACAATGACCTCTGATGATATTCGTGGTTTAAGCGGATTAGTAGATACTAGTGGTAGTTACGGAACTAAAAACGCTAACGGTATCAAAACCGCAACAGGTGAAAGAAGTTTAACAATTGGTACAGGCGTAATGCGTGTAGTTATCGCAGTACCTAAGGGAAGAACATTAAGCAAAGTATTAGATGCTAACGATTCAAACGCTAACATTGTTGGTTCATTTAAATCAGTAGAAGTAGACGTTAACGGTTATAACGGATATGAAGCAAAAACATACACAGTATATTATACAGACTATGCTAATGCTACAACAGTAACAAATACCTATAAGGTAACTATTGCATAGGGAGGTAAATAGAATATGGCATTAAATTTTAACGCAATTCAACGTGCTGCGGCGTTTGCTCCAGCTACGGCTTTCCCTTTAGACGCTAGAAGCTATTTTGAAAGCTATGATTTAGCAGTTGCAGCAGCAGCTACAGCGGCAGAACCTGGTACAGATGCCGCATCGAATACGGTTTATTACTTTGGTGAAACTCTTGTAGTTAACGAAGGTGGTAAAGCGACTCTTTACATCATTCAACCAGATGGCACTTTAAAAGAAGTTGGTGCAGTTCCAGTTGGAGATGGAAAATCAATTGAAGTAGTAAACGGACAAATTAAATTAAAAGGATTTGGAGGCGGTTACTACCAATACAACACAAACTATGTTCCTGGTTCAACAGAAGAAGGTAAAAAAGACCAATATATTTTTGTTGAAGAAGGTTTTAAAGCAGGATTACAACCACAAGTAGTTGCGAAAGCAAGTGGTGAAGGATTTGAAATTGCTTGGTATGAACCAAATCCTACTACAGTAGAAGGATTACAAGCTCAAATCACTGCATTAGACGGTTCAGTAAATAATTTAACAAGCAAGGTTGACACAAAAGCAAACGCTTCTGATGTTGCAGCAACTGTAAGTGGCTTACAAGCAAGCATTAGTGCTAACGTTAGTGCCATTGCAGCAAACGCTAGTGCAATTGCAGTACACTCTAGTTCTATTGCAGCAAACGCAAGCGCAATCGCTTCAAATGCAAAAGCAATTTCTGATAATAAATTAGCAGCAGATGCAGTTGCAAGTCGCGTAAGTGTAGCAGAAGGAAAAATTAGTACAATTGAATCTACTTATGCTACAATCGAATCAGTTAATGCAGCAATTAGCGGCGTAAATAACACAATTTCTGGCGTAGTGTCAGGATTAAGTGTTTACGAAACAATCGAAAATGTTAATGCAAAAGTAAGCACAATTAATAATGCTATTTCTAGCGTAGACGCTAAATTTAGTGGATACTACACTAAAAATGAAATTGATGGTAAAGTAAGCACTATCAATGGCGAAATTAGCACTATCAATGGCGAAATTAGCGCTATTAACGGTGAAATTAGCGGTATTATTGAAGATTTAGCAGATTATGCAAAAATCTCTTATGTAGACGCTGAAATTTCTAAAGTAGTTGAAGTTGCACAAGGAAAAACACAAACATTTGTAGTTAATTACGCTGACAACGCATTCTTAAATTCACAAGATGCAGAACTTAACGTACAACAATTTACTACAATTGACGGAAAAACAATTGCAGCAGACACTCTAAAAGCTGGTGACGTCATTTTAGTTGTTGAAACTGATGTACCAGATAGATGGGTTAAACAAGTAAACGATCAAGGTGACTTTGTTTTAGCTAAGTTAGAAACAACTAAAGTTGATTTAGAACCATATGCTACAATTAGTTATGTTGATGCTGAAATCTCTTCTGTAATGGAAGAAATCTCTTCTGTGAAGGCAGAAATGGGTGACCTTGAAGAGGCATTAGCAAGCGCAGATGCAGCATTAGGCAACAGAATTTCAGTATTAGAAGCTAAACCTTTTGATACTTACGCATCAATTAGTTATGTAGACGAAAAAGTTGCAGCAGAAGCAAGTGCTCGTGTATCTAAAGATAATGAATTAGACGCAGCAATTAAAGCAGAAGTTTCAAGAGCAACAGGAGTTGAAGCATCATTAGATGCAGCAATTAAAGCAGAAGTAAGCGCACGTGTTTCAGCATATGAAACATTAGATGCAAAAATCTCTGCAGAAGTTTCAAGAGCAACTGGTGTTGAGGCTTCATTAAGAACTGATGTTGATCATTTATTATCTAATGCAGTATTAAGTGTTTCTGGAACAGACAATTTACATTTATCAGTTAATGACAACATACTACTAGCAAGCGTTATCGTAAGCAAGTTAGAACTTGGTTCTCAAGGAAATCTTGCATCATGGGCTGATTCAGTAGATAGCACATTATCTAACCACGCTTCACGTTTAAGTACATTAGAAGCAAAACCATTTGACACTTATGCTTCAATTTCATATGTAGAAGGCGAAGTTTCAAAATTAGACGCAGCAATCAAAGCTGAAGCAAGTGCACGTGCTAGTGCAGACGCATCTTTAGCTACAAGATTAGAATTAGTTGAAGATAGCTTAGGTTTAGGCGGCGAAGGAAACCACGGTGGAGTTGCTGAACAAATTGCTACTATTATTGGAGAAGTTTGGGGTGCAAACGCAAGTGCTGAAAATTTAGCAGAAGCTTCAAGTAGAATTGATGATCACGAAGGTCGCATTGGAGCTATTGAAGATAAGGTTACAAACACTTTAGCTACAAAAGAATACGTTAAAGAACAAATTCAATCTGCAGAACACGTAATTAGTGTTAAAACAGATGATACTGATTTCTTTGAAATCACAAAAGACCAAGACGACATCGTTACTATTAATGTAAAAGATGATATTGAAAATATTATTGCTGGAGCAGTTACTGAAATTTCAGTAGTAGATTCTACTCAGTTTAATATGTCTATTAGTGGACATACATTAATAATCGATCATAGTCCTTTAATGAATCGTATTGGGGATATTGAAGATGACCTTGCAGCTATAACAACATCTACTAGCTCAATCGATGGCAGAGTACAAGCTTTAGAATCAAACGCAGTATTAACTGTATCTGCCGGTAACGGTATATGAGTTAATAAAAATGGAAATGATTTAGATATTTGATTTACCGCATCAAGTGCAATAAATGATATAGCTAACTACTTTATTCAACGAAACGAAGTTGCATCAAGTGCAATCTCTTTATTAGCTTCTGTAGGATTAGTAAGCAATCTTTGGGATCTAGCAGCAAACCTAACAGCATCAACAGGTGCAATCAACACAGCAGCAACTTGGGTTGCAAGCAACATGGGCGTTGTAAGCAATTTAGCTTCTAACGCAGTAACTAGTGTAACAACTTCAACTTTAGTTGTATCTCACGTAGGTAACAGCCTAGCAATCAACTTACCAAGCGTAATTTGGTTAGATGGCGGAAGTGCTTCAGACACATACGAAGCTGAAGAAGCAGTATATAACGAATTATTAAATAACGAATACGGAAATTAATAATTAAATTAGTTTAAACATATAATATTTTAGTAGGGGAGGGGTTAATGCTCCTCCCTGAAGTTTATTTATGAGGTGAAAATTATATGGCAAATGAAAACAAAAATGCTTTAAAGAACGCGTTGGATCGTCTTGCGGCTGCAATTAAGAACAAAATGGGTGGAGAAGCAGCATATCCATTTACAATCGAGGAAATGTGTCAAATTATGGATGGAACTATGCCAGCAGCAAACGAAGGCGAAAAAGGAAAAGAAGGATTCTTCTACTACATGGGAAAAATGGCAGATTGTATTGCAGAAAGATGCAGTGTAGAACTTCCATTAACAATCGAAGAAATGATTGAAGCGCTTGGTAGCGTAAAGTTAGGTGTTTTTAATCTTGTCGATAGAGATAGTGGCACAACTCTAATAAGCAACCTTCAATATGAAGAAGGAATGACGTGGAATGAGTGAATTAGCTCAAAATACAATACAACAAATGGAATGCTTTATGTATTATGGGATGAAATTGTGTGTTATGATGGAAGAGA
>JAEIGA010003359.1_pt1 | contig 25115 bp, 35 predicted proteins | sample 9270691 | NCBI WGS metagenome assembly JAEIGA01 (sample SAMN17057246, study PRJNA624740) | gut metagenome | biome: biome; isolation source: fecal sample | host: Bos grunniens | place: China: Xizang | collected 2019
CTATTCAGCAACGGTATCTTCATAACCAACAGTTTGTAGATATCCAATGAATCTTTAACAGCAATCAACGACTGCAAATCAACGAGGTCAATTAAACCTTCAAATAAAGATGCAAAGGGGCTGATTATTAAGTCAAGATCGGCAATATCGATCTTGAATGCCCGTGCAGTTTCAAGCTCCTGCCAACGCAAGGTTGAGTCGCCCTCAAACTTGTTGTACTTCTGTTTATACTCTTTATCCCATATATCTAGAAAGAACGCATTAGTTCCACGGAAGTAGGTAAAATCAAATGCCACATGAAGCAAGCCATTGTATCCAACCGAACTTATTTTACAATACTGGGAATCGAGAGGCATTAACAACATGCCGCCGTCTTCATCTTGATAGGGCTGGAAGTAAACAATTCCTTCTCGCCACGCTACAATTAAAAGCTTAAACATATTCAACAGAAGATTCATTTTGCGAATAAATCTGCACGCATTTTCATAGTCCTGAAGCAACGACTCTTCGTCATTGTCTTCGATTAGACTAAAATCCAAATTCACCTTGTAAGCACTAAAGTCAGGAAGGCTAGCAAAATAATTTACAATTCTCCTTAGTGGGAATGATAATGTATATAAAAATCTTGCCAAACTACGCAGAGAAGTTTGCGAGCTCGACGCATATGGGTTTTGCATATATGTACGAAGTGTTTCTTTATTAAACACGGTCCATGTTTTAGTAGAGTTAGATGTTAAATCTACTAATGGCAAAATATCATCCATTGCCTTTGCAAACTGTTGCATATTATTTACTAACTCAGTAAAATCGAGATTGTTTATTTGTTCTTTGGTCAGTTTATCATTTTCTGCCATATATTCCGCCTCCTTTCTTTAGCGATTAAAATAACTGTGCGTCGCCTTTGGACGCCTAATTTCGAAGAATTGGTCCAAATCTTCGATATTTCTTGTTCTTTTTCTTATATGTTCGAGTCTTTTTTCTTGCAAATAATAACCCGCAAGAGCCAAACAATAGGCACGGTCGTCGTGCATTGTTGCCTCAGACGCGCCGGTATCAGCATCTTTATATGCAGGAAGTTTAAATGAGTCCTTTCCAGAATCACGTTTTGTTCTACAAATATTCACAATTTCTTCTCGCATTGCATCAATCTGCTTTAACGCAATTTCCTCGTCAATACTCAATTTCTTTACCTTCACTTTTCCAATATCTAACTGACTCATTTCTTCTTCTAGCTTTTCATTGTATTCAACCTGAGATAAATCCATAGTATCAAGGCGTGCACAAATTTCAGCTTTGTGTTTTGCCAAAACTCGTTCATCTACCTCTAATATATTTAAATATCCTTTATTGTCATACTCCGAAGGGAATGTCATAAGATTCGCTTCTACCATTTTTATCAAGGCCTCGAATGCCTCTGATTTATATGTACCTGGATTCATCAATCTCATTTTGTTTATAGCATTTGGGAAACGAGAAACATACTCTGCAGAATACTCTTTGTCTATAAGACCTCTATGGTGTTTTCCATTTACATCAACCCAATCTTGAATTAAAGAGTCTCCAACCCATGAGTTACCGCCTCCGCCAGAACCTGCATCAGCCATAAACACTTCAATGTTATCATAGTCCAGTGCGTCACCATTGTAATCTAATAAAATATTATGTATCTCATTAATTTGCTCTTGATACATCATTGGTGTTTTTCTTCGCAATCCTATATCAGAAAAACTAATACAATTTAAAATATCCATCATATATCCATTATCTGGATCTTCTCTTAATTCTGTTACCAACAAGATGGAGTTATCGCTTGATCTTGCTGGGTCATAGAACAAGCAAATTTTTCTCTCATTGGTATCATTAAATAGTACTGGCGGTCTCGTATATGAATTACGAGTAATCCATGCTCTTTTAATAATGCTATTAATGTTACCACCATCGCTAAAACGACAATAATACTCTCTTGCCGCCTTTTCTGGATTGGCTCTCATTTCTGCCTCAACGGTTTCTTTTTTTAAAAGAGAAGCGGGATACACCTTTCCTCCGACTGTACCATCTATTACCACATCACAATTAATTTCGCACACAAAATAATCTTTATTTCCTAATATCATCTGTTTAGAGAAATCTCTATATTTGGTGTAAAATGGTGTATCTATAGAAGATGCTGACGATATATATAATAATTGGTTTGCCACTTCTTTCGGCAATGTTTTGATACTATCAACGTCCACATTACCGCCAAGTTTCAAGTCCTTGTTAACGATAGTAAATGCAGCGTAAACATTCAGCATTTCTTCAGACAACCATCCTGTCTCGTCAAAAACCACCATATTAGCACGAGCACCTCTACGTTTATCGATATTGCTATTTAATGTTTTTATGGTGGAGCCATTATATAAAGTACAATAGTTTCCTGAGGGATTTCTTACAAATCCATCGCCAGAGGCATTTTTAATCTCCACTTGTTCTTTAAAAACATCAGTCAAACCAGTCATAGACTCTATAGCCTGATTTGCCAGTCTAATTAGGGTCTGGAATGTTTGAATACTCTGATCAGAGCTACCTGCGGCTATGTAAGATATATAGTTGTTATAAAGCATAGATTTTGCCATCAAAATCAAATCAATTAACGTACTTTTTCCGTAACCACGCGAACATGTCCATAAAACATATGGTGTAGCCCAACTCATTTGGACGCCGTATGCTTGAGAGTCAAACAATTTCGCGCCTAAAACTTCTTCAATAAATTTTACAGGATTCCGTTGATAATAATTTTTTATCTCCGCAAACTTACGATATCCTTCCATCTTTCTTTGACTTAGTTGATATTCTGTAGGCTTAACAAATACAGTATAGTTTTTTGGAATCCATATTTCTTTTGATGGAGTAATTATTTCACTCAACAAGAACCCTCCTTTCTGATATACAAAAAGACAGGATTTCTCAACCCTGTCTTATATATTTTCTATTATTTATATATTCAGACAATATTACATCAATATTGTCATACTCCCAATATGGGATTCGCAGTAATGCAATATTTTTATTTTTACAATATTCGTTTTTAATATTATCACGCCGGACCAACTCATTATATTTTTCAATAGCAACATCAAATGAAAAATTACCAAATATCACTGGCTCAAAATGTTGTTGTCCATCATATTCACATAAAAATAGTAGTCTACCATTATCATCGAGTATTCCAAAATCAAAACGCAACAATCCAACATCTATACAATCTTCAAAACTATATTGTGGCTCATAATCGATGCAATTGTTAATAAGGTATTGTTTAATTGCCGTCTCTCCTCTAGAAGAAATGCACCCGCAACTTTGAGTATGTCCACTCTTTAAATTACCAGATTGTACGGTTACATGACCACCACAATCACAAATGCAATTCCATGCTACTGAATAACCGCCGTTTGGATGATATACATTTTCACCTCTATCAACAACCGTAAGCATACCAAATCTTTGACCAGACAAATCCTCAAGCATTCTTTCAGATGTCACCTCTATGCGATAACAACCACAAGATATTGTACCTTGACTTCTCAAACCAGACTGAGGTACGACCGTGTCGTTTCCACAATCACAGTGGCAATACCACATAGTATTTGTATTTCCATTAGGAGACACATAATTCGGCGCTCTACCAGTCACAACTAGTCTTCCAAATCTTTGCCCAGTCAAATCTATAATACACCGTTCAGACGTCGCTCTAGCACAACATCTCACACACTTTGTTGTGTGTCCAGATGTTAAATTTGAAGTTTGAACAATCACTTCTGTTTTATCTTCACAGTTACATTCGCACACCCAATGAACTCTACTTTTATCTTTCCCTTTATATTCTTCTTTGACGGTTAAATTTCCAAAAATCATTCCTGTTAAATCTCTGAAATTTGATGGTCTTCTTTTTGCGCAACCACAATGTGTTACCTTACTATCTCTTAGGGAATGTCCTTCTACAATTCTTTCATTAGTGTTTCCGCAAGAGCATAAACATCTCCAATAATGTTTCCCATTTTCTTTTCTATCAAGCCCAACAACTGTCAGTTTGCCAAATGTCTTTCCTGTTAAATCAATAAATCTCATAATCTAACCTCTTCCTCTAACCTCAATCATTTTGTATTGTATGAACACAAATAAAACCATAGAAAGGGCAGGAGGTTAGCACTGCCCAATACATTTGGTTCATGACGCCAAATGTTCTATGGAGTACAATCACTTTGTACTGTAATAATTATAGCACAAAATTATATAATTGTCAATAATAATTAATTTTAATTTACAATTTATTTACATTTTTATTCTGTATACAATATAGTATCAGAAGATAAATGTTCCGATATATCCAATCCTTGAGACTGTATATAAGATTTTAAATCTAAATTTTCCCTTAGTAGAATTCTTGCCTCTTCAGTTTTAGTGTCTGCTTGCTGTTGTAATTTCGTAATCATTTCTCTTTGTTGTGCAAGCATCTCAGTATAATCACTTTCATCCAAATGCAACTGTTTGATAATAGAGGCATTACTAATATCTGCAACCTGCCTCATACCCTCACAAGTACCTATATCAAATGCATTCAATTCTGCCTCTCTAAGATTTAACTCTTTAAGCTTTTTAATCTTACCCGCAAAAGTATTTTCGCCCTTAGATGCATTTTTATTATGTTTCATACTAATACATGACTGTTCTGCAAGTTGACTAATAACATCGGCAACTTTCTTTTTGGTGTCCATATAATTTTTAATTTCTCCAGACTGACCAGTCTTAGACAAACTCGCAAACGCCTTAGCAGACATATCGTTTAATTTCTGTAACTGCAAATAGCCTCTAACAATTTCTATGGAGTCCAACACACGAGTCATATCTTCATTATCACCACTCATATCTATATAACCAATTAACTGAGCATACAGAAGAGGTTTGTCATCTTCCGCCTCTTTCTCGAATGGGTCATATCCTATCAGCCTAATAACATCTCTACGGTTTTTCTCAAGCTCACTTAATACCTCTGGGTTTACATCTCTTTCTTCAGAAACAACTACGACCTGTTGAGTCTCTGTAGGTTTATCATCAAAATCTCCATCACGCCACCTTAATCCTCTGTATTGCGACAATGATGTAACATTCTTGATATAAGATGTCCACATATTTTTCTTGGGCTGCTTTAAATCTGCATTATGCACCTCATCGTAGGCGCTGTCCCACAGTTTCCTAATAAACGGTTTATCCAAATACATCAAGGAGCTTTTAAGTGATGCCTCCGTCATATCAGAATACTCACCACTCCTCGGATCATATCTTCTTGCAATATTCTCAGAGCAACTCTTACATGGAAAAGCTCGACCAATAATAACCGCAGGGTCTGTGGATGTATAAAATTCCGTCTCTTTCTTCAGTTTGCCACAATGTGGGCACACATATTCTGACACTGGATCTTTAGTTGTTGCCATCGACTTTTTAGGGGCACTCTTGCCCATTGCTTTTGCCATAGATATCACTCCTTTCTATAGATTTTAAGGAGCAATTAATCAACGTCGATCTCGACTTCAATTTCGCCCTCGAATTCAATTTCGATTTCTGCTTCCTTCTTTGCCTTAAGCTCGTCCATAAGCTTTTCCAGAGCGACCTTAAACTCATCAGTATTCTCAAATACAAAAATGGTTTTATCTGTATTTTCTCTATTTGGTTTAATGTCAATTACAACAAAGCCTTGCTTAAGCAGCTTACGTGCCATCTTTGCATCAAACACAAGACGGCTCTTTCTTGTATCTTTCTTATTATTCATAATCTATTCCTTCTTTCAAATCATTTTAAAGTTTAATTTTATATTCAAGGGTTACACCCTTATTTTCCTCAACACAGAATAATACTGCGCCAGGATTAGAAGTTTTATTCAAACTCATAGAGTAATCATCAATTCCTATAATGCTAGGAACATTGATAACATCCTTATTAACACCTACGGTTTCTGCTTTGTAGTGGTGCATATGACCGCCAATCAAAATAGAAATATTAGTGTTATATGTATTAGAGAAATCTTTTATAGCATTCTCCATATTTTTAACCTCACCGTGTATGCCGAGAACATTAAGACCTTCAATATTATCAAAAATCAAACCAGTAGGATTAACGGTCATTTCAAAATTAGGATTATCTTCAAGATATGTTTTTATCATCTCTCTAACAAACAAACCTGTATTTTCTTCCTTAAATGTCCCCTTAGGCTGACCTAACATACGCAATTCCGAATGATTACCATAAACCATTTGATATTTGACTTTTACATACTTAGATAACTCATTAAGCCAATGAGCAATAAAGTTGGCATACTTGACAGTACCTTCAACGACGCCGTATCTCAACTTCATTAACTGGCTACATCTGAGAACTCCATCTGTAAAATCTCCAAGAGCAAAAACATAAAGTGTGGTCAAATCTTCCTTCTGAATAATATCAATCGTCTGATAGAATAAATCCCACATTCTTTGCTCGAATATTTCGGGATTATATGCGTTAATGATTTCACCATACAAGCCATAAATAGCAAATTCTGCGGCATAATGTTCATCGCCGAAAGCCAATATAGCACTACGATTTACCTTATCAATCACAATAGGTTTGGGAGCAGTTAAAGAATTATTTGCTCTAATTGCGTCACAAATCTTCTCACAAATCAATTCGTCTCTAGCATCCTCACGCAACCATCTATTATATTCTAACTTCTCGGTTCTAAGTTTAATCTTAGCCTTCTCAAGTTCTCTCTTTTGTTCTTCATAAGTGAGCATCTGCTCGTCAGTAAATCTCTCTTTACTAAAAATACCTTCATAGGCAGTAACGAAATTCCTATACTTCTTTCTATATGCAGAGGAATCATAATACTGAGTTTCGTCCTCTCTAAATGTCTTATTCAGAAAAGCGGCTATCTCTGGCCAATTCTCAGTCAAAGTGCCTGCGTCCTTGGCTTTTCCAATTCTCCATAAACATTGATCCTCTGTTTCGTTAGGTAAATGCACTAAAATATTATCCATAATTCTCTTTTCCTTTCTTCTAAACTAAAAAAAGAACGGCGTCAACCGTTCTTACTGTTATCATATGCTTCTTGAAGCTTAAGCCTATAATCCTGCGAGAACTTCGCAAAGGGTTTTGAGGTTTCGCCTACTATGATAGGTTCTTGTGTGCGTGGATCAACTCTGTCTCTAGATGGGACAATTTTGCAGCCACATTTTATTCCAGTTACAATCTGAATTTGTACTTCGTCTTCCAGAGTCGCCTCACACAAGGCATCAAATACAACGTCATCCATACATTGAAGTAGGGCACGTACATCTTTCTGGTAATATCCACTTCTCTCAGATAATCTTTTTACCATTTCTTCTCTAGTTATTGTCATAATCTTTTCTCCTTTTCTTATTATTTTTTCGGCACCAAAGTCAATTTAATGCCACAATTATATGGTCCCCCGTGTAGGGCACGATCCCACAACCTTCTGGTTCGAAGCCAGATGCTCTATCCAGTTGAGCTAACAAGGGATAATATTAGGAGGTTCCGCAGAGCCTCCTATGGTCACAGGCTTCACGAGCTTCTGCAACACGATCACTTGGATGCAGGAGGAGGATTCGAACCTCAGATAAACTCTAGGTTATGAGCCTAGTATGTTGCCAATTACACTATCCTGCGATATAGAACCCGAGCCCGAAGGACACCGAAGGTCGAACTTGAAATGGTACTAGTGGGTGGACTCAAACCACCGACAACCCGCGTATCAGACGGGTACTCTAATTAACTGAGCTACACTAGTATATTGGAGCTCCAGGTGCGATTCGAACGCACGGGGACTTTCGTCTCTCGCTTACAAGGCGAGTGCAATCGGCCACTATGCGACTGGAGCATTTATGGCACCTGGTAGCAGATTCGAACTGCTGTTACCGCCGTGAAAGAGCGGTGTCTTAACCACTCGACTAACCAGGCATATAAATGGTCGGAGGGGTGGGAGTCGAACCCACTCACCCAGAGGGAACAGATTTACAGTCTGCCGCGACTCTCCGACTTCGCCGCCCTCCGATATATGGCGATTCCGATGGGACTCGAACCCAAGACCCCAGCCGTGACAGGGCTGTGCTCTAACCAACTGAGCTACGGAACCACAATGATAATCACAGGAAAGAGCTTGCCCAATCTTTTTAATTTCTTTCTCATTACCGTCTAGTTATCACAATTAGTGAAGATTGTCTGCATAGTAACTTCCAGCGGCGGCCTCGATGTCCGCAATCCTAGAACCCGTGATTATATGGTGGAGGATATGGGCTACGATCCCATCACCTCTTGCTTGCAGGGCAAGTGCTCTCCCGAATGAGCTAATCCCCCATATGGCGGGAAATGAAGTAATCGAAACTCCATACATCGGTTAACAGCCGATTGCTCTGCCATTGAGCTAATTTCCCACGAACGAGGGTTTTAATGGATAACCCACAACCGTGCGTTTAAATTACTTCACCAGTTTCGGTGTCAACCTCATATTCAATCTCAATTTCTTCGTCCTCTTCCTCAGAATAATCCTCGTCATACGAGAAACTAAACTTTACAGGATGCTCATTCAAATCTGCAAGTACCTTTGCAAGATTAAACTCACCCTTGTCCTCAACCGAGACATAAATAGCGTCGCCCTCAATAGTGAGGAAGCCGCTCCCCGAGACCTTATAATTTTTCTTCATTGAATCTGCCATAATCTTTTCTCCTTTGTTTCTTTTGAAATTTGATATAGGAAAATGCTGATGTAATTCTATATCATTACAGAAAAATCGTACTCACACGACCAAACCCCAGCATTTTCCTAATCATTTTGTTGTGTAAGATATTTTCTATTTTTTTCAGCTCAAACTCTTTTTTGTTCGGTTTGCACGTCTTTTGCACATTCTTCACAGTATTTTCTAGGTTTAGTCTTGCCTTGTCGCATTAACCTATCGCACCTCTGACATCTTGCATAACCCTTACCACCATTCTTCCACGATAAATAAACATACGCCAGCTCTAGATAATCAATCTCTTTGAGTTCAAACACAATCTCATCGTCTGAGTCTTGAGAAACAAAATCTACTATTTGGATTGTAGAAACCGGGCTAGTATTATGCTGTAAAACGCCTTTGTCATACAAATTGGCGTAAAAATACTCAAAATCTATACGGTTCATATTAATTCGTGCCATATTTTTGACTTCACTAAGCTTCAAATACACCATATTATTGTCTTCGCCCGACACCTCATTATGATATTTAGCCAAAGCAAGAAGCACAAACGCAATCTTTTCCAACTTAATATCATCAAGTTTCTTAATAAAATCAAGTTCAGATTTTGTAATATAAATGTGGTCAACGCGCTTCAACCCGACCTTCTTTGCACTATTGATTGCTTTATTAACAAATTCATATATATCAAAATCTGTAAGACCGGTAGTGCTATTGGAGGTAACGAAATCAATAATGTCGTTGTAATTTTTCTTGTCTGTGAGGTTTTTTATAAAATAATTATAACGAGCCCTCTTATAAATGGTTCTGCCAATATGATCTTCTTCTAGAATTCCAGACTCGACATAAGATATTAAATCTCTTCGTTCATCAAAACAAACACCTTTAAATTTCATCTTCATCACCTCCAATAGTATATTCTCTCATTGAATATTTTTTACCCTGAACTTCAAAATCACCATTAGGATCCGCAATAGGGTAACATAAACTTCTGTTACCAGACAGTCTTTTGATAATAGTCTCTCCGCAAACATTCCATAAGATTTCCTTGTTGCCGTTGTATTTATAGCAATAATCTAAGAGCAAGTCGCAAAGTTGTTCTTCGTTATTGCAGACTTCATTAAGAATATCGGTCATATCATAATCTACATTGGAATACTCAGCATCATATTCAGAATCCTGATTGTTTAACAATGCTCCTATAACACACTTAACTGTCTTCTTCTTTTCAGACTTTTTACATAACCTCATGACCTTGTCTAAGAGAGAAGGGCTAGACTCCACATCTCTACGCAATAGAGTATATAAATCTACCTTGTTAGGTACAAAGTTAGTCTTGCCATCAAATATATCTTCAATCTCCCAACAAATCATATTGCAGGTTGATTTAGAACTATCTAAATTTAAACTATGCAAGAACCTTTCAATAAAAATCCTCTGCTCTTCAGGTAATGTCTCATTGTTCTCATACGCCGCAAGCATTTCATTAAGTTCCGTTCTAAATTTCTGACGAGCATTAGTTATTGCACGATTTGTAGTTTCTTTATACTCCTTCATCAAAGAAGAGTAGTTATACCCAAAGAAATAAGGTTTTTTATGAGCACATATTTTCTCATAGAACGCCATTTTCTCATTATACTCGTCGGTATATTCCTCACTTTGTTTGCATTCACTTAAAATATACCAAGACTTCTGCATAGGATATGTTTTAATACCCTTTGCTTTATCAATTTCTGCCTGTTGAACCGCTTGCATACACTGAGTCCTATATTTAAGAACTTTATATTCTTCATCGTCTTCTGAGTAATTAGCCATCAATGATGTCATTGCCGTACATCTGTTGGTAATCTGTCCAATTTTTGAGCCAAATCCATTTATATTCGACTGAATAAGATTTTCCTCGGTAACAACTTCTTTCTTTGCATTATGTTGAATACATCTTAGAGCAGGCAAGTTTGTTTGTCTACGCATTAATGCCTCATTATCTGTGGTAAATAACAAATCTCCATCATAGTCAAAACCATTCAAGGCCGCCGGCATAGTGTCCCATGCGTTCACGATTGCTATGCTCTGCATATGCTTAAACCACTCTTGTGCAACCTCGCTATGGCAAATTCGTTGCTTGAGGATAGAATGTTCATTACTCATTGGAGCTCTATAGCACAAAACTTCTTCAACACCACGGTCCAGCCAGAACCTACTATATATTTCACCTGGTTTTAATAAACCCGTTACCGGCAAACCAAACATATTTTGTGCTAGTGCATACAAATCTCCACTCAAAATCTGAAAATTACCACGCACGTCCAATACACCAATTTTTGCATCGGTAATACGCCTCTTTATCATACGATGTATTCTATTCGCTATATAATCATCGCCAACTAACTCTGGATGCAACATAATTGCACGAGCAACAACATCAGAATACATTACATTATCGTCATTGAGTTTACTGCCACATAGATAAACTAATGTCTTCCTATAATCTCCTCCAAGAATATCAGCGATTTCATCAACCGTCGGTTTCACAAGATCTTTAACATCTTCTTTTGTAAGTTTAAGAGGTGCGATAAACTGATAATTCAATTGTCTTACTTCGTCCATTCCCTCATAATTGACGGCAGTTTTAGCCACACGGAAGGTATATTTGTTCTCAATGCACGAATTGTAATAATGTTCCCAAGAACTATAACTTTTCCAAAGTTTTAACTGCGACTCAGTAATAATCAGTTGTGCATCACGCACGTCTCTCTTATCACCCCAAACATCTTCAATTAAATACTTTTCTGGGTGTTCATCGGATGCACCGTTAATATCTTCGGCAAACTTTATAATATCAAAAGGGAACACCATACCCTTTGTAAATGCATTTCTTAAGTTACATCCACATAAAGGTCTATTCCAATCTCCAGTTAGTTCACCATTCCATCTTGTTGCTAGTTCGACTGTCATAATACCACAACCATCGTTGGCATTATTCTCAAATTCTTGGTCTCTTTTGAGTTCTACAGTTGGTTCACAAGGATAATTGCTGTCATCAACATCGATAAAATCTGCCAAAAATTTTGTAATAACATCTCTTACAACAATTGTACCGCCAGGAATTTTAGAATCTCCGCTTGCAGGCCAACTAACGACATTAGAACCAGAAGCTGATAGTGCCTCGTAAGCAGAATATTTTGCCGGAACCAACGGCACGCTCCAATCATGATTGTTCGCAAGACGTTTCTTTAATTCTTCGTAAACTCTTTCGCTCACATATACAACCGTAGACATTTTTACTCCACCTACGGTACAAAGTAAACGCCTGTATTTAATTCCGTTGATGCTAAATCCCTTGTTTGCTCTCATATAATGCGAGTTATTTTTCATAACAATGCTAACATAGTCTTCACGAAACTGAAGTCTATATAATTCCCTATATAACTCTGAAATCTTGGCTCTATTTTCTGTATTGACCTCTTGTTTTTTAAGAAATTTAATCTGTCTTTTAACCTCTCGTGCCTTAACATCGTAATCTTGTGTATCGTTTATCTCATTAATCCACGATAAAATCTGAGAATCTGCTAACGCAACCACAACGCCGTCCATTTTACGTGCCTGTTCAAGAGGCAACTTTAAGTCCCAATGCTTTAACTCAAGCAATGATGAATCTAATTTATATATGTATTGTTGTAATTTCTGTTGTTTGCTCAACACCCATCACCGCCTTAATCATTCTGTTCTGTTTCTTCTTTTCTTCTATTTGCCCAATAATTCCAATAAATTGTCCAAAAAGTACCGTACATATAAACACCTCCAATCATTTTGTATCGTAATTATTATAATACAAAAGTTAAAAATGTCAATATAATAAATCCTTATTCTCCACGACTAGCCGCCACACAAAACGCCATAGTAATCATACCAAATATACCACCCGCAACGAGTCCAACTCCAAGTCTAATCCAAAACATAATTATTCCTCCTCGTCCTCGTCGTCATTACCGGGCAGATTTCCAAGCTGTTTCTCAGACATCTGTTTCTTTTCGGTACTTCTAATAGTAATTGCTCTCGCCGGAGCCTCAAAAGCACCGCCACAAATACTTCCGTCTTCATACACGAACTCTGCCGTTTGCTTCCAACCTTGCTTCTTAGCTTTGTTGAAATGCTTCGGAACAGTAGAATCCATACGCCAAACTTTATCTATATTATCATAAACCAAAACGGTTTCTCTTTCTTCGGCTGATAATCTGCAAGTTAATTTAATTGTCTCCATTGTCATCCTCCTCAATTACAATCACATTGCACAGACCACTATAAGCCGTACACGCATCAATAGCCATAATACCATTATCTATGAAGGGCTCGAACGATTTTTTCCAGTCCTTACGGCTTTTATTGGGCCACTCTTTACGCTCCTGTCTGATATGAGACCAACCCCACGAGCAATGAAAATGTCCACAAACGACCGTCTTACCCTCAACTCTACATCTCGGATAACGCCACATTTCCATACCATTTTCCCATCTAGCCCGTTCCCAATCCTCACTAGTGGCATTTCTGAAGTCATTCAGACCATGATAACAAGGAACCCAACCGTGTACAAGTACATAGTCGCCAATCTCGGCATAATCTATACAATTATCACTAATAAAATCTAAAACTGGCTGCATAATCTCACAAATCTTACTTCTCCTAGTAGGATCATAAATAATCCATTCATTTTCTCCACAAAACTGACAGATAGTTTTAATTGTACCATTCGAAAAATGATGCGAACCAGGCACTCTGCCCCTATAAATTTCTGCCATACAATCAAACAGAAGACTTTCGTGATTACCTGCGACATAAATCAATCTATCTTGTGTTTGCAATTCCTTCACAAACTCAAAAAGCTCTCGTGATTTTGGTCCGCGATCAAATAAATCACCACAAACACACAAAATATGGTCTTTGTTGTCATTTTCAAATCCTTTTTCGTTCAAAGCAATCATCAACTCATCTAGAAAACTATGAACATCGGACGTTATAAAGTACTTCTTCATATTTTCACCTCACTTATTAGACCAAACTATAAAAGGATAGTCTCCACGGTGCTTCTGTAACCATTTTGAATCACACCTAATATAGTCAACCATATTGCCACTCCAATTACACCAATGACCAGTGCCGTCATAATCATCAACAAAACCTTCATCTACCCAATGAATAAAATCATCCACAGTAATAACGTGTCCGTATTCGGTCTTACATTGCAAGCGCAGATTCTGTGCATATAATTCACGCAATTCTTCGCCTTCTTTAGAGTATTTGTCAATCCTTGACGCTCGATTCTTATAGCGGTCAACGATCTGCATAATATCCCATGTATTACTCATCCTTCTTCTCCTTTAGCACTCTTGGCTTATATTTTCTATCCTTGTGGTACGATTCCCACCTTCTGGTCTCGCCCAACATTTGTCTCATCTTATCTAGAACCTTTTTATTGATAGGATCGTTAAAAAAATCTACGATAGGCTTAAATTCCTCAACTCGATCCTTATAATAACGCCTATCCTGGCGATTAATAGCTAATTTGGTAGCGACTTTGCTACGTTCATCACATTTCAACTCACCAAGTTCAAGTTTGTGTAGGTAATCCTGAGTTAACTTATCTTGATTATTGACTTCTTCTTCGCAAATTCTGTGTTGAACCTGTGCTTCAGAGACAAAATTCAAAAACTCTGTTATATATTCTGACGGTTTCTTATCCATTAGTATCCTCCGGTTCATTGTGTGGTTTATTGAGCTTATCAAACTCGTCACACCAACGCTTATAATTGTCGTACATAATATCGTTATTACAACCCCATAGTCGAGCAAGGTATGCTAACACAAATCTAATATCCCTTTGGCGTTCATACGAAGCATTATCTCGAATTTTAACCATATGATTGGTCATTGTGTCAACAAGTTTAAAGGTATTTTCTTGTAAGGTATCGCTATATTTAATAGATTCTTGACTAAGATTTTTAACTGTATCACCTAAAATCAGTGCCAAATCACCATATGTGACTGGCTTATTTGCCTCTTCGGGCGTAAGAATGTTATTCATATTATCACCTCATCCATTTAACATCTGAAACCATGCCATTTCTTCTTCCCAACATAATTCATTAACATCGTTCACAATTCTCTTAAAATCTTTATAATGAGCATTAATAAAATTGCGATAAGTTCTCTTATTGAACTCTTTTGACGACATAGGGAATTCAATGCCGAGAACTCTTGCAATATCTTCAGCAAATTTAATCTGCTTTTCTGTTGGCGAGGGCATTTTTCCGTTCCTCCCATTTTCTCTGTGCTTCCTGTGCTTCAATAAAATCATCAATATCCGTAGACACTAACCATTCATTGCACTGTTTACATATATCCACAGAAATACCATAAAGCCACTTCTGAAAATCTACTTCCTTGGGCTCCTGGTTATATGTGTAGTCATCCATCTGTTGTGTTTCGGAGTTCCATACGCACTTTTCAACCGTCTTGCCCCAAGGAAGATACTTTGACGCATAAGAGTGCCAACCGTCAAGTTTAAGCTCGAAATAATACCAATTATCACTACGCTTTCCAACTAAATACTTGCCGGTATCTTCTTGATAATAAAACTTCAGAGGTTGACCCTCGCTAAAACCTGTGTAAGTATAACCGTCGTCGGGTCGAATAAGCTTCTGCACCAACTTGCGGCGAATCTTATTAAACAACTTTTTCATTTTACTTCTCCTTAATCAGTACAATATCAGAACTATGCACGAGATATGTAACGCCATTAATTTTTACCTGTATCTGATCTCCGTCCTCATAGTCGGTCCAGCTATCAACCTTACCTTCAACAACATCGCCGTTCGGCAAAGAGATAATAGCCTTGTCAAAACTGTATGTCGTGTCAAAAATCTGTTTATTGCAACTCGAAAGGATCATCGCCATAAGTATCATCATCATAATTGTTAATAAAATCTTTTTCATAATCTTTCTCCTTTAATCATTTTGTAGTGTAATTAGTATAGCATATTTTCAAATAAATGTCAATAGAATAATGTAATCATTTACAAATTATTTACAATTATCCAACTAAGTAATTAGCCGTTTTAAGGCGTTTAGTTTTTAAGGGGTATTCTCGGTCATAGGAGAGTACCCCAAGTCGAGTTTTGCCTAAGTAGTGGCGAGTTTTTGAGGTAAAAATGGGTGATTTACATCTCGTGTACCTCTGATATTTTAAGTTCTCTAATTTTATATGACTCATTGTCGCACTGATTGTGTTTGTAGATCTCTAACATCTTTTCTGCCACATCTTTGTCCATAGTAGAAGTAATCACTGATGTTTTACCATCATAATAACCATAACCTCTGTCAATCCACTGCAACTCGGTTTTTACAATCTCATAAAGTTTCATAGTCAATCCTCCTCATAATTTAACTCACCGTTTGCATCGATCACTGGGAGCCGTGCACAGCCAAAAATCTTATGACAATTAGGACACATAAATGGCTCCAAGCTTGCAATACCTATTTTACCAGACACTCTATCAAGCACATAATTACAATTATCACAAACCGGAACGAAGGAGATGTCCGTAGTTTGGCTTTCGTAATCTAGTAGACTTGGGGATTTAAAGGTGGCTCTAAATACTATTCTATTTTCTCTCATTACCGTTCTCCTTTTCACATTCTTCGCACGGACGCAAATAGCCACTATGAAATCTAGACTGTGTTCTATGAAACACACGTTTATCATATTTCATGCAAATATGTGGAGCAAATCCAAATCCGCCTATCTTAAGTTCTTTTTGCTGTTTCTCTGTAATCATTAAATGTCTGCAATCATTACAGTCCATTCTATTATCTTCAAACATATCTTTCCACATACTCCCTATCCTGAGTAAAGATCGGAATCTCCTTATCAAGCACCCAACGAGTTCTTACTGATGTCGCGTCAATGGGACAATTCTCGTAACCCGGCATAGGCTCAGGATAATATTCTTCTTTAATGCAACACACACCACGTTTAAACTCTGTTGGCATATCGTTGAAGTTAATGCCTTTCTGAGTCATCAGCATATCTTGAATATCATTACAAGACTTGCCGTGAAGTGCTTTGTGTGGGAAATTACACTGACCAAGCATCTGGATTGCATTGCGAGTGGCATCCTGCTGGCGCCAAATAAAGCAATTAGTTACCTCTTCTTTGGGAATGTTGAAGCAGCGAGAATCGAACATAGCGATGTCGAGCTTCTTACGGAGAGTCTGAATATATTTCCAATCTTCATCAGATACATTCCATGCCTCACAATAGTCGTCGTCTGCCTTTTCATATGCCTCTCTAAGGAACTTATTAAACGCCATTGTCGCCATACTTGCCGACACGCTGCACATTTTCTGCACATTGTAACCAAACCAAGCGTCAGTATCAAGGGTATCATAGTCGGTAAGAAGTAGGGTAATCTCATCCGACTGAGTGTAACCGAGCTTACAGCCCTGGATATTCTCGCAGAGATACTTCATCGTTGCATTCATAGTGTTGTGGAAGATTTCATCGTAGGGCTTCTTCATACCCTTAGTGAACGTGTGGAATGCTTTACCGTCGAGCCGGATAATAACCGGCATACGGCGTACTAGGTAGGTTTTGGCGCGATTCTCGTAATTTTCTTTCATACGGTCGCCAAGTGAATCTCTTTTGTTACTCATTTTGTATTCTCCTTATAATTTTCATAATAATTTCCAAAAAACGGACATCTCACAATGTCTGTCTGTGACTGTAAACATTCTTTCTTACTCAAGCAATGGGCACATACTTCTTTTCGAAAACCGTCATATGCACCGTCTGGATACATAAATGTGTCTGCTATAGTGTCTAGAAGTTGAATTTCATCTATGGCTTTGTCTATGACTTCATACTTGCTATTGTAAATATCCTTGTTCCATAGATGATCTGGGTCATCAACAGGAAGGGTGACGGTGAGGTTGTCGTAGGTGGCCGTAATAGTTTCTGGCTTAATAGTAGACTCGACGCCGTGCCTGTAACCCTGGTCGTAAACAGAATCCAGGAGTTTCATAAACTCTTGCTTTGAGAAAGCGTAGCCGGAGCCGTTATTGGGGAGGGGATAGTTATATTTTGCAAAAATCATATTAATTCTCCTTTGCATCAAATGCTTCCAAGTTATAATCAAATATCTGAATAGTGCAATTTCGCCACAGTTTAACTCGGCAAATGTCAGGATTGCGACCGTGGCAGTAACTTTCTACAACGCCGATAGCTTCTTTATATTTGGACTTGCTAGTGTTTTTGATTTTTACATAGTCGCCGGGATTGAATTTAGTCATTTTAACCTCCAACTGTAATATTCATCATATTCTGCTTCTGTTGCGAACATTGGTGACAGATAGTCGTGACATTTGTGGTTATCTGCGTTATAGAGATAGCCTTTATATCCACTTTTAGTTGTAACTATAAATGTTACCCAATGTTCGTTAATTGTAATTTCGACTTCATTCACAATCAATTTTTGCTTGTGTCCAAATTGACTCACATAAACTGGTTGACCTATAAGAAGTCTTCGCATATTAGCAAGCTCTCGCTCTAATATATCTCCCATAGTTAGTTCTCCTTTATTTCATAATTGGGCAAGTGGTGATGCCACGCTCTTTGAGGTATCGGATGACGAGCTCGGTATTAAAATGCATAAGACGCTCCATTGAGACAGTAGTCTCTTCGCTTGTGATTACTATTTTCCACGGCTTGATATTGTTCTTCCACTCGTGGATATGACAGAATAAGGCGTCCCAGCGACCGAAAGCTCTGCCTTTCTTACGCTCATATCTGGACCAAGGAATAATGGAGGGGAACTCGCATTTGAAATTCCAAAGTCCATCAAAGTCTGTGCCTGAAGTTTCATTTTCAAACGGCTCTTCAAGAAGATGGGTAATATGTTCAACATTTTCGCACACACCATCATAGTAAAATTTGTAAGTTACGTTGTAGGGTTTTAACATTAGTAGTTATCCTTTGTAAAACGAAATTCTTCAATATTATCGACTACTACCCAGTCGGCTCTTTGGCAATCAACAAAGCCACGATAATGACAGAATTGGTGATGTTTGTGGTGCCATCCAGTAGGGTGGGTTACAATATATTCACAATATACATATCTGCCAGATGGGGTGTCTACCTCAACGCGCCCTGGTTTCTCATCGTACCAAAGGATAGGTTCCTCGTGGCCGTCTTTGAAAAGAACATAGTTGGTCATATGTGTTCTCCTTTATTCATCTCCAAGTAAATATTCCTGAAATCCACGGCTAGTGTGTGGAATTTTCAGCATTTCAAGTCTATGCAACTGCTCATTGGTCATATGTTTGTTATATCCCATTGATATTGCATACTGCCCTTGACCAAATGGATCATGGTATATACAAAGCCATCCTTTGTCCAAAAGATATTGTTGTGGATCATTAACCTCTTCAAGCTCACCCACAATCTTGCGTTCAAGGGCCGAGTGACCGAAATATTCACACTGAAAATATCTGCCGTCGGGGCTAATGTAGCCATACTTGGACTCGGATGGTTTAACTTCCTTTTTGAGTTTAGGCTCTTTGTAATAAGCGTCGGGGCTATTAAGGTTATTAATCTCGTCCCAGAAGGAATATACACTAACGCCCTTACATCCTTTATGATAATTAGGGTCAATCCAATGACATATGCTCATCTTGGAAATAAATACCGCGCCGGGATGTACGTGCTTTTCGAGGAGTAGTTTTCTGAGGAGTGAGCCGTACTGAGATTCGGGTATTACCTCGAATGATTTTCTGCCTTTGTGCACCCAGCCCACGAAGAGCGAGGGTCTTTCTTTATTAGCCATTAGTTAATCCTCCTTCTTATCTGTAAAAAATGTTTCTGCGTCAAACCACTTATCCTTAAGGATATTGCCGATAATCTTAACTTGGTCGCCCCAGCCTCTAGTGGCGACGCGCACATACTTACCCTTAAGATCTTGGAATCTTTCGACGCCAACAGTGTCCATAATTCTCATTAGATATTCCATACCGGCGGCACTACCATCAAAGAAGTCGTCATCTGCGCCGAGATAGCCCTTGCCGAGACAATAACCTCCATAAGTGACGCCCCAGCCTTCGCCTTGAAGCGTCATTGCCAAAGTGAGGCATCCGTGGTCGGCCATACTGAGGTCTACCTTTTCAATAAGTGCGTTTTCAATTGTGTAACCAGCTTCGGTTAATTTGCAACAATCATAATTTTTCATTTTGTTTTCTCCTTTACTGTATAAATCTTGCCTTCTTGGTCAAGGATCTCGTATTTGTCTAGGAACTCGTTCATTGAGACAGAGTCGTCGATGGTGACTTTATAGTGTGTTTCATAGGAGGTAGGATGATACCCGAAACCTGCAACAAGAAACCAAATCAACAATCCCACCATGGCTCCTATAAAACTCGTGACTAGAGCGGTTTCCAATTTATATATATCTTCCAATAGAAAGCCGATAAGACCGCCTATGATTATGCAGCCTATCCATATAAAACCTGCTAGCCACCAATTAGTAGTATAATTTACTCCAACTTCTGTCGAGCTTAAAATTTCTACGCCGTTCATTTGTTAATCTCCTTTCTTATTACAAAGAGTCCTCATACAACTTCTCTAATTCTTCTTTCCAATTGATGTTCGGGTCTTTAGGACTGTGGAAGTCAACCCATTCATCGTACAGTTCTGACTCATAAACATTTTCTATTACTTCGCCGTTATCCAACGCTTGAATGGTGTAGGTAAATTCTTTGAAGAACAGGCCGTGCTTTTTGGTGGACACCTTTTTAATTTCGTATTCAATGCTAAACTTTTGCATTTTTGTTTTGAGGAACTTGGGCATAATGATACGAATGCGGTATGCCTTGTCTCCTACTTTGTATTTTGGCGTGTCGCCACTTTTGTAGGTGAAGTTTGAATCTAACCAACTCATAGTTTTGTCTCCTTTTAATCTTTTCTTTCTATTCTATTTTCATAAATATGCTCCCATCTTTCGCGAGCCTTTTCTATATCTTCTTCGGTATAACCAAGAGTGTATCCTTCTGATTCCAATTCTGCGAGATACTCATCTAACTTAAGCAGGTCTTTACGTTCTACTCCCACTTTTACGCCATCGTGGTACAGAATTATTTCATAACTTGGCCAACGGCATTCATAATAGTCATATTGCTTTTTCATCAAAACACTTCCTTCCAATTATTTCTTTCTATAATTCTTCTCATATTAGCAACACCGACAGGATTCATACTGTGGATGCGAATAGGGTAGTTGCGTCCAGTCTCTTCGAGCCAATCGAGAAGCTTGATTCCATCTCCTCCGTCTGAAGCATAGTCTCCCAAGTCGTGATCGCAGTCGATGAGTTCAATTGCGAACGTCTTATCCCACTTCGCAAACTTCTCTATTCTTATAATTTCTTTCTTAGCCTGATTCACACTTTTTACCACTATCCACTCCATATCATCTGGAATGGCAGAAGTGATAGGTGCAGGCCTTACATCATCTAGCCATAATTTGATAAGTCATCACTCCTTTACTAAAAAATCTTTCCCAAAAATATCTTCGTAGTTTACTGTTGTATCCTTCCAAAACGGTATTCTAACCAAAGGGATATTGTGTTGAATAGCATATTGATTCTTCTCTTTATCTCTTCTCACCAAATTATCCGAGTGCCAACTGGACTTACTATCTTCTTCGTGTTGCTCTCCGTCGAACTCAACAAGACGAACAATAACGCCATTGTTATGTATTGCGAAGTCAAATTTCCTACGAGGCAAGTCATCAAAAATATATTCCATAAAATAACTAATCTTGTTGTAGTCTAAAATATTCTTAACCGCCATAGCACCACGAGACATAATCATTCTGTTGTGTCCACAGTTTTTAGAAGCACCATTGATTAGATCCGACATACGCACATCTCTAATGACTCCACAAGAGCACTGGCAAGTATAGAATTGATTATTATGTTTATTAGTTTTGTCAGATTTGCATACTACAGTCCACTCATTGTATTGTTCTCCTGGATTAAGTATGATACCACCGCACCCACAATTTGTGCTTCTTTCATGTGTTAGTGCAGACTTATCAATAGTTCTAATGTTGCTGCAAATACATTGACAGATTAGAGTATTACGAGAGCAAGAATTGTATTTTTTAGGCTCGCCAACTCCGACAACCGTCCAATATCCGTATTTGCGTCCTATATATTCTGTCAGCTTCATTTCTTGTTCTCCTTTATCCATTTGTCAAAGTTGGGCTCACTGAAATACCACTTGAGGTATTGTATAGGGTGTTTGAGAAAGGATGGCTTCTGACGTGCCCATTGACGCCAGGCTTCGAACCCTTCTATCCAATCAATAAGTTCTTTGTCATATGTGTATCCCATAATGGCGCTCCTTTCTAATCATTTTGGTGTGTTTAGATTTCGTCGTCAGTTTGTTTTGCCAAAGCACGTTGCACAGTTCTAATATTGCAACCTAGGTTGTCGGCAATGTCTTGCTCGGATAGACCCTGCTCATATAGAGATAGAATATCTTCGTCACTATACTGCTTTGGTCTACCACCTTTTTTGCCATTAGCAACACAGGTATTATAACGCTTCTTGGATTTGTCAATCAGGGCGGCACACATACCGGTTACGGTTCCAGTGATGACAGGATCATCAGAAGTCATCTGTCCTATTACGCCGTAGTAGATAATTTGCTTGGCTAGTTCACTTGCTATTTCTGGCTTGCCGGCAGCGTCGTATCCCTCTAGGATGTCGTGCCAACTGGCTAGAAACAGGAAGTTTTCTTTATTTGACATAACCAGTCCTCCAATCATTTTGTTTTGTTCGGACATATAATAACACATAATCAATTGGTTGTCAATGGGTTTAAGTAATCGTTTACAATTTATTTACAAATTGCTTACGACAAAACCTATGAAGCCTTCGGTTATGTCACCGCCATAGAAAAAACCTAGTCGGCAAAACCCACGACAAAACCAAAACAATACCTTGAAAAGGAAAAGGAGAAGGAAAAAGAAAAGGAATATATATTATGTATAAATACATAATATTTTCAGAGTTATGTCCTACGGAGCATAATCTGCCAAGGGGTGTGGGTTAGGAATGGGCATTGGATTCGGAGTAAGGAGAATTGGCGTAAAAACGCATCGTATATAAGTTGCGTTTGGCAAAAGCAACGCTAGGAAGTTGCGTTTTCTCAGAAGGGTGATTGGTTTGGCTTGGCTCGGATATATATTATATATAATACTTAATTGGGACTGCGTCGCTTAGGAAGTCGTAACTGCGTTACTCCTTCTTTTCGTCGCTACTGCGTAGCTCCTCAGAAAAAATATTTTGGGTAGGGGCATAGGTACTGGGACTAGGGGACAAGGAATTGGGGCGTAGTTTGAAGTACCCGGGGGTATAGGGAGGAGGTGTTTGTGGGAGGTGGAAAGTACCCCGGAGGGGCATTGGGAATGGATTGGTGTGGGGATTTGCTTCGGGTTTAGGGGACAAGGGGCGTAGAATGGGGCATTTTGGGTTAAGGCGGGTTAATTAATTAAATAGGAAGGAAAATGCTTGGGAGAAGGTAACGCATTAGGTGACAGCACCTCACAAAAAGTCACGTGACAAGTGACAAATAAACCGATGGGGTTTGGTTTGGGGTTGGTCGATTTTGGATGTGGGGTGTGGAGGGGCTTGTGGATAAGTGGGAAAATGGTGGGGTTTTGCTGGTGGGAAAGGGCGAGGGGGAGGTTTTAGATGAAATGGAAAGAAAATTGAGGTCGTATTAATAAGCAAAATAGGGGCAAAATAAGGGTAATTTTAGGGGCTTTTATTTTGAAGTCAGTGTCTAAAAAGACTACCCACCCCGGGACAGCAAAAAACGGACTTTTACTGTGGTTTTTTCTACCCCTACACTACAAAAAATCCATATTTTTTGGCGTTTATGTTATACTGTAAATGTCCTCAAGAGGACGACAAAAAACTTCATAATATAGCAAGTCAGCAAGTCAAAAATTTTCATATCGACTTTATGACTATGTTATAATGAGAATGTCAAGAGGAGCACGGCAACGGATACCTCAAGACAACAACTCAAAAATTTTCACTTAGCACTTGTAAAGGTGCTATAATGAAAATGTCAAGAGCACAACGGCTCTTGCAAGGCTCTTTGAAAATTTAATAGCTCTTTATTAGTGGATTAAGCTTTTTGTATATGGTTTACTGTATGCATAGCACCTACTAACAGTATGTTATACTTAGCACTTGCGTTGTTAATGTACTGTTGTACCATTGATAAAACTATTAAATTTGTTCTTTGATAATTGAATAGCCGATAACCAAAAAGGGCACAAATGAAAGCCATAGCCATACCTATGCCGTGAGGCAGTAGTATGTAGATGTGTGAGTATCCCCAAATAATGCTAAGGGGCTTGAGTGTCGATATGGGAGTCGTGTTTGTGAGGAATGGGAGTTGTGGCAGTTCGCCCGTGACCAGAGCAACGAATTTTTTAACACAGCTATTATAGGATCATTGTATCCTTTGATCCCACGCTATGCGTGGCGTGTTTTCTTGGGCATTTTCACGCTAAAAAAGTGCCACTCCAACGGCTCAAGCCGTAAAAATATTATAATGCTACCCGTGGCACATAACGGGGGAAAGAGGTAAAAAAATGGCTAAAAAGAACATTTTCATCACAAACGCAAAGGAAATCAAGGTAGGCACAGGCAAGGTAGACTTGTCAACTGCAAGTGCAGAATTCAAGAATAAGGTGCAGCTTTTCGCAGACGGTATCAACGCAATGAATGACAAGGCACTCTATTACTCTGACTGCGTGAAAACTGCAACGCATAGTCTTGAATTGTATCAAAAGGGTACTTATGTTGACGGCTCTGTTGTAGAGGAAAAGACTGCCGAAATCGAGAAATATCGCAAGGCAGCACAGGAAATTCGTGCCGAAATTTTCGAGAAAATGCCCGAATTTGACAAGGTAGACAAGAACCTTTACTATGCATACCGTCAGTATGTAAACGCAGAGGTAGACTTTGATACTTATGTTCGTGCTTTTGCAGAATTCCTTGACAATGCAGGAATAGCACCTACAACCAAAGGTATTGACTTTGTTATGTCCAAAATAGGTGTAAACAAGGCAAGTGCTCGTTCTATGTGCAAAAACGGTGGTACTGTATTCACGAACGCAAAGGGCGAAAAACAGTTCCTTGACCTTGTGTATCGTATCATTGCTGACCTTATGTATGCAAAGCAGATCCTTAAGCCTTTCAAGTACGAGTATGTTATCGAGGACAAAAA
>JAEIGA010003360.1_pt1 | contig 25108 bp, 21 predicted proteins | sample 9270691 | NCBI WGS metagenome assembly JAEIGA01 (sample SAMN17057246, study PRJNA624740) | gut metagenome | biome: biome; isolation source: fecal sample | host: Bos grunniens | place: China: Xizang | collected 2019
AGCACCGAACACGATGCCAACTAACGAGATGATAAGAATGAGGTATGACATATGTTTATTTTTTAGATCGCTACGCTGTTGGAAGTTAGACCACTGCGTTGTTAGAACGCTTCGCTGTTAGATTCTAGGAATCTCTCAGCCCGCAGAGCGGTCTAACAGTCTATAAGACGGTCTATCTTTTAGGCTCTAATTTACAATTTCTGTGCAAAAGTAGTAGGAAATTATTACGCAAGTATGAAAAATATGTTAAGAAATTGTTAATTCGTGAGAACGATATGGAAATATGCATAATTTTTGCTACCTTTGCAGCATAAAACGGATTCGTAATGAGAGAATGGCGCTACATATTGCTCCTGTTGGTTGTCGGACTCTATGCCTCATGGCAGAGATCCGATATGCCTATGCCAGCAACTGCTGCTTGCCCATCGGCGAGCGAGAGCAATAGGCCGTCCGTATTCCATAACACATTGGAAGACTATGCCAAACGACTGCAACAACAATACGATTGGACGGATGCTCTTCCTTTGTATCAAATCGGTGCACGTAGCGAAGATAATCGCTTGCGCACGCGCCGTCAGGAACGCGTCTCCTCGTCGTGGCAAGTGCGGATAAATGTACAGGATTTGCATGCAGCATTGCGACACCAATCTAGCAGTATCGCTCACAATATCAATCGAATAGTGGCAACGTCACGAATGACGCCACTTAGTTTACCGAAAGAACATATATCCTTCCCATTTCATAGTTTTTGGTAGTACTCGGACTTATATCCAATAGGCGTAGCTGTCCAATATCTAATAGGCGGAACGCCGTCCGATAATTAAAAGTTTAACTATCAAAACATAAAACAACTATGACTGATTTAACAATGATCCTGCTTGCTTTGGGCATGGTAGCAGTCTTTATGGGTCCTTTCTTTATCATTAGTGCTATCAAAGACCGCAAAGAAGCTAAACAAAAGCAAGAGGAAAACGAAGAAAAATGATTCATATGGGTGCGTCCAATGGGCGCACCCTATTATTGTAAAAAAGCTATTTATTAAGTGAAGGAGTGCGTTCCGTCGCACCCCTTCAGGTCGCGTAGCTCAGAGTAAACCTGAAGGCAACTGAAGTGCTATTTCAGTTGCTCGCGTACTGCTTTTAAGATTGGCTCTACGCTCATTGGACTGCCTACCGCTCCACGCATCCACGCGTCTGGCGTAAGGCAACCTTGTTGGTAGATGCGTGTGTATTCTTTCGCCCATTCTGCTTGCGTAGCGCATGTAGCCAGATGCTCCTCTAATTGATATTGAACAAGGTTGCCAATAGGGTAGGCAGGTAGGTACAAGGCGTAACCTACCATATGCGAATAAATTCCCAACAATGGACAATCCTTTTCGCCTAAGACAGGAGCGTAATACTCATTCCATACTTCGCTAGCGATAGCAATCACAGCTTCGCGCAGTTCTGCTGCGGTTGCCTTAGGGTTGGCGTATAGCCATTGCCACATGCGCATGTCCACTAGACTGACACCCATAATCTCGTACATGCCCCAGAGCATGTCGAATGTTGAATTTTGAATTAATAATTTAGAATGATCAGCAGTAGAATTCTTAATTCCTAATTCATAATTCATGATTTCTAAGTCTCGTTCTTGGAAGATGAAAGCACTTGCTTCTGTAAAACCGGTATTGGGAATACCTGCGAGGGTGTAATAGTCAATGTCGTAGAGCGAAATAACTTCTTCTACATTGTGCCCGAACTCATGCACGGCGATATTGTAACCCTTGTAGTCCATACCTTTACTACCTATGCGCGTGCGTAGGCGTGCTGGTTGTTCTCTACCCACGCATGGGCGAGCATGACCCGAACCACGAGCCGCTTCCACCACGATATGCGAAGCCACTTCTTTGGCTTTTTCGGGTGCGAAACCTAATTCCATCAGCATGCGAGGCATGTCGTTTTCAAATGCCTTTGCGTTGGGGTAGCGCTTTTGTGTTTGTGCGGTCAGCACATCTTCGGAGATGCTGCTGCGGCTCTTGAAGCCGTCGTACCAAATGTCGTATGGACGCAAGTCGCGACCGAGGCGCTCGCGGATGATGGCTGCCACGTGCTTCACCTCGTCCGACTGGATGAGTTGGGTGAAGAGCGATTCAATCTCTTCGAAAGGAATCTGCAAATCTTCGTTGAAAGTACGGAGCACATGTGAAGGTGCATCTTGGCGGTATGCATCAATCGCTTGCAAAGCATGGAAGATATTGATAATCTGTTGGTAACGGCTATTAGAATTTTGAGTTAAGAATTTTGAATTATGCGTTTCCCCGTTGATAGGGGTTACGCTGTTGGAGTATGGCGCCCATAAGTATTGGTCGCTATTGACCACACAATCTGGTATCTCTTGGTGGATGATGCGTAGCATGACTTGGTAGATCATTTCTTGCTTTTCCTCGCCTAATCGCCTCATCGCCTCATCGCCTGCAACATAGTTGGATTTGAGTTCATCGCGCAGGTTCCAATGCGAGAGCAGTGCTATGGGTTCTTGCCAGAGTTGCTCGCCCTGCTCGTTACGCAGGCAGTGCATCATGATATTATAACCCGCGATATAATTCTCTGCCTGGCTAAGTGCTTGTGAGTATGCAGCCATAACATTGCCCGGCACGCGATCGGTGAACACATCGCCGAGACGAGCGTATGCCCATTCTTGGCGGGTCCAATCTTTACCCAAGGTGTTTTTCTCTTCGAGTGAGTAGTGTGGGAAATTTAGCACGCAGATATGAGCAATCTTGTTAGCAAACATATCCTCTGCGAAGTGCGCCATAGGGCTATATCCACTGATGATCCAGTCCACTGGTGTAGGTTCGCCTTTGCCCAATAGGGTAGTAGGTTCTTGTAGGGTGTTATTGAGCATGTCGGCACTCTGGCTGCATTGCTCAAGGATGAATGCTATGCGGTAGTAGAGTTGCTCTTTTGCAGCAGCGGTGGCGGCATAGGACGAGGCTATCAGCGTTAGATAGTCTGCTTCGGTGCCATCGCTTTCTCTCCATAAAGCGGCTACTTGCTTAGCACCGCGTGTCAGCATTGCAGAGTCAGCTTGGGGGTGTGTAGCAAGCACGCTTGCTACTGCCTGCTGAGTGGTGGTTTGACTGATCATGATAGTGTGTGTGTTTGTTTGGCAGGCAGACATCGCAACTGCTATGCCCAGTATCCAAATAAGATGTTTCATAACGTAGTTTGTTGTATAGCGTGGTGCAAAGTTACTACATTTTTTTGACATAGGCAACTTTTTTGCCAAAATATTAATTCGTTTTGAAATTTTAGAAAATTATTGCAGAAAGTTGCGTATGTAAAAAAAAAATCGTACCTTTGCAAAAAATAGTAATCAAAACTTAATTCAATAGTCTATGAACAAATATACGTTATTATTCTGTGTGATGTGGGTAATACTGGCTTCAGCTACAGCAGTGCCGCCCGCACCTGGGTATCAATTGGTGATACATGAAGATTTTTCGTTGTTTACTGCGGGGAGCGAAGATATGCCTGATGCCCTTAATATTGCTCCTGGTACGGATTATGTGTATGAGGTGGATTCTGCATATACCCATCAGCCACACTGGTTGGGGTATAATGTGTATCAAGCAGGTGGGTCGGCTGCTTTGGCAATGTATGACTACTATGGCTATTCCTATGGTGGCTATATCTCGACTCCCGAAGCAGAGCTATATGGCGATGCTACTGTGTGTTTTCGCGCTCGTCGCGCGGGTACTAATCCCGATGCAGGTCGTTTGGACTTGGCGTTGTGCGACAATACTTCAGGTCGTTTGGAGAGTGTAGAGTTTGATTTGACGAGTGAGTGGCTAGAGTTTTGCTGGACTAGCAGCAAAGCTACGTTCAATAACAGGAATATCTTTCAGTTTACTACGATGGATGGTACTATATTGATTGACGATATTCGCGTAGGACGCGAACGCAACAAAGTGCCAGGTGTATATGCGAACTTGCCCAAGAATAATTCCCTCACGGAGTTTGTAGCCAATTGGGAGCGAAGCACTCTGCCAGCTATCGATGGATACCTGCTTACTGTATGGCGTACAGAGATGCCTGAGAAAGAGGAGAAGGGGGTGATTACTTGCGACTTTGAGAGTGTGAACCTGCAAGAGAATGGACAATTGATTGACACGATGAATCCAGGGTACCCTGAAGGTTGGACGATGGATGTATCCAGCAATGGAACCAAGGATATGTGTACTACTCGTGGTGACTATAAGTCGGGCAAACAAGCCATTAATTTTGATGCAGAAGGCGATTATATTCTCTCCCCTGAGACTCCAGCGCCTATCAACAAGATATCGTTTTGGGTGAAACCAAGTAGTATGGTGGAGGAAGATTATGAACTGTCAATGATAGGTGTACAAGTGAAAAATATCTATGGCAAATGGGAGGCCATCGCGAATATACCCAACTATTGGCTGCAAAAGAATGGCGGTATCTACAGTTTTGAGGGGGATGAAGTGGGACATTACATTACCCAAGTGCGCATCACATGTGTGGGATCATATCAAGTGAGTTTTGCTATTGATGACATCACTTTGGAATACGCTACGCAACCTATGCCTAAACCGTTGGTAACCGATAGTTTGGTAACTGATACTTTCTGCGTGATATCGGGCATAGCGCCTCAATATGAGCATTTCTACAATGTGAAAGTGAAAGAGGGTGACTTGATTTCCGATCCAAGTAGCGATATCTGGGTGGATGGTATCAACGGATATACGCCAGTGGCATTGCCAGCAACGGATATTACCGCCAATAGTTTTGTGGCTAATTGGGAGGCGCATCCTAATGCAGGTTCCTATATGATATCCCTCACACAAACAGTGACAACCACGATGGATAATCAAGAGGTACTAGTACTAGAGGAGAACTTTGACGGCATCAAAGATGGTACACTCAATAATCCTGGTTACTCATGGGATTTGATTCATAACCTCTGCGAGAATGGCCAGAGCGAACAAGAGTGGTTGCTGACATACCCTCGTTGGGTAACAGGTATGGCGGGTAGCCAAGGTCCTAACTACTTTAGTGGCAGAGCGGGACTGGTACTGAGTCCGAAAATGCGACTGGGAAATAATGCGGTGAAAGTTGCCTTTAAAGCATACAATAAGGTAGCAGGTGATCGTATCTGGGTGATGGTTGTGAAAGAGCATGATTCGAAAGTGGCAGAAATAGGTGTGCCAGTGGCTTTTAGTACCACAGGTAGTGGTTATATCACCGATACGGTAGTGCTGGATAGTGTAGATTTTGGCGATGCACCTCTGCACATCGCGTTTATGAGTGAACAAGGCGAGTTCTATGTGGACGATATCAAGATCTCGCTCATTGTCCCTCAGGCAGGTACGGTGGTAGAAAAACCGTACAAAACCCTCGAAGTCACCGATACTTCTTGTGTGTTAGATAATCTGCCAGAGGGTATCACTGATTATGCGTATAGCGTGATGGTGAAACGTACCAAAGACTTCTTGGCATATGCTTCCAACTATTCGAATCCAGTGAATGTAAGACTATTGACAACGGGTGTGGAGAATGTAGAAATGTCAGTCAACGGCAAGTCAATAAAGGTGATTTCTGCTGGTCGCTTGTTGATTGTCCGTGAGGGAAAAGTGTATAATGCGCTGGGCGTAAGATTGTAAATATAGTATCAATCATATAAAAAAGGATAAGGATGAAATCAGCAAGATTAGTTCTCTGTGTATTGGGTTTGCTATTGTGTGCGCAGACCACGCTACAAGCCGCTGAACGCTGGCTCGAAGGCTATAAGAAAGTTCTGGTGATAGGTGCGCACCCAGATGACCCTGAGACAATGTGCGGCGGTACGATGATCAAACTGCGCGAGATGGGCGCCGAGGTGGTGTCGGTCTATTTTACTGGTGGCGAAGCAGGTATTCCAGGCAAAAGTCACGAAGAGTCTCGTACTATTCGTACTGCTGAAGCCCAAAAAGCTTGCGAGATGCTGGGTGTACGCGCTGTGTTTATGACTCAGATAGATGGCAATGCAGAGGTGAATAAGGAACGTTATGCTGAGATGAAAGCACTCATTGAGGCTGAGAAACCAGACATGGTAATTACCCATTGGCCAATCGATTCGCACCGTGACCACCGTGTGTGTGCCATTCTTGTGTATGATGCATGGCGACAGACGGGATATAACTTCGACCTGTACTATGGCGAAGTGATGACGGGTTTGCAAACGCAGACTTTTGCGCCCGATCACTGGGTGAATATCACCGAGCAACATGAGCAGAAGGTAAAGGCATATTATAGTCATGCGAGTCAAGATATGCCAGTGGTACAAGAATGGCATGATGCGATGGAGATTATGCGTGGTATGGAATGCCATACCCAATATGGTGAAGCTTTTGTAAAACAAAATTATTGATATAAACAATGAAACAAATTATTTCAACAACCGATGCACCCGCTGCGATAGGTGCTTATAGTCAAGCCGTGGTGGCAAATGGAATGCTCTTTGCGAGTGGTCAGTTAGGTATAGATCCTGCAACCGGTGATTTTGCAGGTTCAGATTTTCGCTCTCAAGCAGAACAAGCGGTGAAGAATGTCGCTGCGATATTGAAGGCGGCAGGTACAGATGCTAGTCATGTGGTTAAGACCACCGTTTTTTTGACAGATATGGCTAATTTTGCCGTATTGAACGAAGTGTATGCAACATTGTTTGCCGCACCATTTCCTGCGCGTTCAGCGGTAGCTGTAGCGGCCTTGCCCAAAGGAGGATTGGTAGAGATAGAGGTGCTGGCTGTTGTATAGTCTGCAGAGGAAAATATGTCATAAAGGTAGTCCTATGTTGATAAACGAGATACAAGACGAGATTATTGAGGAGTTCAGCAGTTTCGATGATTGGATGGATAGATATTCGTTGCTCATTGACTATGGAAATGGTTTAGAGACGTTCCCAGAGGCTGATAAAAACGATCAAAACTTGATCGATGGTTGCCAATCCAAAGTATGGTTTACGGCAGAGATGAAGGATGGTAAGGTAGTCTATCATGGCGATTCGGATGCGATCTTGGTTAAGGGAATCGTAGCGCTACTGATTCGCGTGCTGGGTGATCATACCCCCAAGGAGATTGTGGAGACAGAGTTGTACTTTATTGACGCGATTAACCTGCGCGAACATTTGTCTCCAACTCGCAGCAATGGTCTGAATGCTATGCTTAAGCAGATGCGATTGTTTGCACTAACGTATCAAGCACAAAGTTGAATATGAACTTGAGAAAGAAAATATGCATTTTGATGGCACTGGTTCCATCTTTTGTTTTCGCACAAATGGCCATCACAGAGAAGGATACTGCAATCATAACCCCAGAAGCACACTTCTTTGCCACGTTTGTCAAGTCCTTTGACCACGGATTGTCATTGACGATAGAGGAAGAGATTCGTAGTGCTCCCACGCATCGCGCTCATACCACTATAGCATTGGGGTATAGTCCAATTCAATATTTGAATATCTATGCGGGATATACGCTGAAGTTATATGGTAATCAAGGGTGGAGTGATCCGAATAAATATCTGCAACATCGTGCTAATTTTTTAGTAACAGGGCAGGTGAAATTAGGGCAATGGAATCTTTCGTTGCGTGAGGGTGTGATGCTGGATGGTCGTACTGGCAAAGTGGACAGACGTGCCAAAAATCAAGTGGATTTTACACTGCGCAGTCGCTTGCAAGCGATCTACAATATCCCAGAAACGCCCCTTGGTATCGTGGGTAAGTTTGAGTTGCTCAATACATTGAATGCTCCTATCGAATATATCAATCAGTTATCCACCACCAAGCAATATGGTCAATATATCAGTGAGTTGCGCCCAGAGTTGGGACTTCAATGGAAGATTAATAAACAGCACTCTTTGACTTTGACTTATCGCTACAACTACCTATACGATCGTGGTATCAGTATAGATGCTGCAAATGGTGATGTCACTTTGACAAACAAATACACCACCAAACATCTCATATTACTCGCTTATAAATTGGGTTGGTAAGATACTGTGTGATAATATAAAAAAGGACATTCTCGCAATGCGTGAATGTCCTTTTTTATTTATTGCTTATCCAATATTATATCTCTATAATCTTGCCATCTGCAAACTGCAACTTGCGTCCAGGGTATTGCTCTGGCCAGTTAGGGTTATGTGTGGACATGATGACTGTCATTCCCGCTTGACTGATACTATAGAGTAGTTCCATAATACCCTTGCCCGTTTCGGGGTCAAGGTTGCCAGTAGGTTCATCTGCAAGAATCAATCCTGGTGCATTGAGCAATGCGCGTGCAATCACCACGCGTTGTTGTTCGCCGCCAGATAGTTGATAGGGCATCTTGTATGCTTTCTCAGCCATGCCCACCTGGGTGAGTACGTCGTGGATATTGTTTCTCATGGCTTGCTTGTCCTTCCAACCTGTGGCTTTGAGTACGAACATCAGGTTCTCCTCCACATTGCGATCTACGAGCAATTGAAAATCTTGAAAGACTACTCCAATCTTCCTACGTAGGTATGGTATCTCTTTGCGTCGTAGCTTAAGCAGGTCGTATTCCAATGCACAAGCTTCTGTACCTTCTACTGGTAATTCGCCATAGATGGTTTTCATAAAACTACTCTTACCACTACCGACTTTGCCCAAAAGGTACACCATCTCGCCCGAAGAAACTGTCAGATTGACATCTGTCAGCACGATTTGCTCGTCCTGACAGATCTCTATATTCTTGTATTGGATGAGTGGAGTCATTCTGCGTCCATTTGGTTGATCTTGTTTTCTAAGTCTGCAAGTTGGCTCTTGAGTGTATCAATCTTCTTGCGCATATCGTCCACCAACTTGTTGGCAGTCTTGGTTTTGCCTGTGAAGAAGAGAATGTTGTTCTCTGCAGTCTTGATTTCTTGCACGAGGTTTTCGTACATCTTAACCAATTTTTGGCGGTCGTTCATGCTATCTACTTTCTTGTTCCAGCGCTCCTTTGCTTCAGCTCGTTTTTGTGCATATTGCTCGCGCAACTCTTTGGTAGCTTCGCGTTTAGCCTCGAAGAATGCATCGCATGCGGCGGTAAACTTCTTCCACAGATCGTCGGAATATTTGCGTGCTACAGGTCCTACCTTCTTCCACTGTTGTTGGAGTTCGATGAGGCGATTGGTGGTTTCAGTCCACTCAATGCTATCTTTGAGTGCTTCTGCAGCTTCTACCAGTTCGCGTTTCTTTTTCAAGTTTTCGCTAAACTCGTCGCGTACCCCTTTGTAGTATGCCGTTTTTGCTTTGAAGAATGTTTCGCATAGTTCGCGATATTCGTTGTAGATAGTTTGATTTTGCTTCTTAGGAGCGTAACCGATAGTACGCCATTCTTGTTGTATGGCTTGTATTTGTTCCGTAGCTTCCTCCCACTGCTTGTTGGACTTGAGTGATTTGATGTCGATGGATTTGATTTGCTCAATCAGTGCTTGTTTTTTCTCGAGGTTCTCATTTTCTTTAGCGTGCAACTCATCGAAGTGCGCTTGGTGTTTCTTGTTGATGATGCTGCTGGCTTGCTTGAATCGATTCCACAAATCCTCTCTCAACTCGCGTGCCACAGGACCAATCTCTGCCCACTCATCGTGCAACTGTTGGAGCGCACGGTTGGCTTCCACAATATTAGGATTCTCTTGTAATTTTTCTGCAGCTTCGCAGAGGAGGGTTTTCATCTCCAAGTTCTTCTTGAAGTCCAAGTCGCGCAACTCGATATTAATCTTTACGAGATCGTAGAAGCGCTCTTGGTATTGTTGGTAGTTCTTCCATATCTCTTGCGTCTTGGTAGCAGGTACAGGACCAATGGTTTTCCACTCTGCTTGCAACTCGCGCATTTTCTTCAGGTTATCCATCACGTCTGCAGTCTCTGCATCTGCCATCTCTTTCATTTGTGTCAGGATGTTCTCTTTGCGGAGTAGGTTTTGCGCTTGCTCCTCTTCTACCTGCTTGAGTAGTTCTGCTCGGCGTTGCTTATATTGGTTCAACAATTCGCGAAACTCTTGCTCCAACTCATCTACTGAAGGCAACCAGTTGTCTAGCACCTCGCCAGCAGCTTGAGCTGCCTCCAGAGCGGCTTTCTTCTGTGCCTCCAATTCTTGATGATACTGACGGTAGAATTGTGTTTTCAACACTTCTACTTGCTCTTTCACTTCCGCTACATTCTTTTGTAGTAGTTCCTTTAGTTCGTCCACGAACTGTTGTTTCTCGTTTGCCATAATGTAAAAATAGTTACGCCCTTTCGAGCGGGGTTCATAAAATTCGCTGCAAAGGTACAAATAAATTTGCACATTTGCAAAAAAAAGTGTACCTTTGCACTCAAATTATATAACTATGGCAGAAATTCAACAAGATTGGACAACGGAGATCAAGCCTAAGGACAAACTTCTATCCGTTGATCTCAAAGAGATATGGCGTTATCGCGATTTGATGATGCTCTTTGTCAAACGTAATATCATTACCCAATACAAGCAAACTATTCTTGGTCCATTGTGGTTTGTGATTCAGCCACTTATGACTACAGTGATGTATATGGTGGTCTTTGGAGGAATCGCCAAAATTTCTACCGATGGACTTCCACAACCATTGTTCTATTTGGCAGGTATCAGTTTCTGGCAGTATTTTTCGGACTGCTTGACCAAGACTTCCAATACCTTCGTAAATAATGCGAGTATCTTTGGTAAGGTGTATTTTCCTCGTCTGGTAACTCCGCTCAGCGATGTGATTAGCAATCTGGTGCGTTTTGGAATCCAGTTTGCCTTATTCTTGCTGGTGTATCTCTACTATGCATTTTTCACCGATGCAGTTATCCAGCCTAATCTATATGCGTTGCTATTACCAGTTTTAGTGGTTATGTTAGCGGGATTGGCATTGGGCTTTGGTATTCTGTTTTCCAGTATGACGACCAAGTACCGCGATTTGCAGCTGCTGCTGAGTTTCTTTGTCAGTCTGTGGATGTATGCCACACCAGTTATCTATCCGCTCTCTACTATCACTAATGATACGCTTCGCATCGTGATGCAGCTTAATCCGCTGACGGGTATTGTGGAGTTCTTCAAGTATGGTATGTTGGGAGTGGGCAATCATGAGTGGTGGATGCTGGGCTATAGTTTTGGCTTTATGGTCGTGCTGCTAGCTGTCGGTATTGTGGTGTTCAACAAAGTACAAAAGTCCTTTATGGATACTGTTTAGAGTTTAGAGAACGCTTCGCTACTGTTTAGAGTTTAGAGACGATGATATTATACCCTAACTGCAAGATTAACCTTGGTCTGCGCGTAGTGCGCAAGCGAGAGGATGGTTATCACGATTTGGAAACCATCTTCTATCCCGTCTATGGTTTGCACGATGAGTTGGAGGTGGAGCGAGTAGATAATCTTGAATTAGGAATTAAGAATTTTGACTTCATCCAGGAGGGGCTGGCAGTGGATTGTCCTGCAGAAGATAATCTGATAATCAAATGCTACCACCGTATGCGTGCGAAGTACCCGCAGATAGGTAATGTTCGTATTCGTTTCAAAAAGAATATCCCTTTTGGTGCTGGACTAGGTGGTGGCAGTAGCGATGCCGCACATATGGCTATTGCGCTGAACGAAGTTTTTGCTTTGGGATTGACCCAAGAGCAATTGGCGGAGGAAGTACGCCCCTTGGGAGCGGATTGCCCATTTTTTATTTACAATACTCCATGTTATGCTGAAGGTATAGGCGATAGATTGACTCCTATCTCTTTGGATTTAAGTGATTTACGCCTTGTGATGATTAAACCAAATTGCGGAGTATCCACTAAAGAAGCATATGCAGGTATAGCACGACATCCAGAAGCACAAGGACAAATCAAACAAGCATTACTGGAGGGGCAGTCTTTTGCAGATATGCATCCGTTGTTGGTCAATGATTTTGAGCCAACGGTCTTTGCGCTTCATCCCGAGATTACCGAAATAAAACAGCGCCTACTTGATGCAGGCGCCGTATATGCGGCCATGTCTGGCTCTGGCTCAACCGTCTTTGGGCTATTTGCTACATCACGCCATACCACACTACACCACGCTACACAACACGATTCGGAAGGTTGTGCCGACACCCAGTTGCGATTGCTTCACGAAGAGTTTACCTCGATGGTAATCTTCGATGATACGCTTGCCTAAACTCAATCCTAATCCCCAACCTCTTTTTTTGCTAGTATAACCAGGCTGGAAGATCCGCTTGAAGTGTCTGCGATCTATTCCTTTGCCTGTATCGATAATGTCAATAATCACCTTGTCGCTATCTGACAGACGAAGTCGGTCTGACAACGAAGCGGTCTGATTTCGTTCTGCGCGGGGTGTGGTTTGTATCACAATGGTGATGCTCCCTTTGCCTTCCATGGAGTCGATGGCGTTCTTGCATATATTCTCAATCACCCATTCGAATAGTGGGGCGCACAGCATTGCTTTTACGCCTGCCTCTGACTGATTGCCCATCATCTCTAACCGATATTCTATTTTGTTAGATGTACGCACACGCATGTAGTCCATTGCGGACTGTATGATGGGGAGTACTTCTTGTTGTTCTAAGGCAGGTTGCGAACCTATTTTGGAGAATCGTTCGGCAATCATCTGCAGACGGCGGATATCTTCGTCCATTTGTGGTAGTAGGGTGTCGTCTGGATATTGTGCCTTGAGCAGTTCGTTCCACGCATTGAGCGACGATATGGGGGTTCCGAGTTGGTGAGCAGTCTCTTTGGATAATCCTACCCATAGACTATTCTTCTCGCTTCGCTGCACCATCAGTAAGGCTATTGCAGATAGACTTGCTAAAGCGAGCATCACCAGCAGTTGGATGTATGGGAAATAGGATAGCCATAGTAGGGTGGATGACTGTTCGTAATAGATATACTGCATCACATTGTCTGATATGCGTACTTCAATGGGCTCTTGAGTAGCACGTAGCTCGTTGATTTTCTGGGTGTAGAATGCTTCTACATCGCGTTTAGGCTCGTGTACATTGCGCGATAAGAGGAGTTGGTAGGTTGTGTCCACCATATAGACAGGGATGGTGGTATTGCCCTCCATGATTTGAAGCAGCAGATCTATATCATCTTTCTCTCCTGCCATGATAAATTTGCGCGTGGCTTCCGCCCAGAGTTCGATTTTCTTTTGCTCCTCTTGTTCGAACTGCTCTACGATATGGCTGGTAACCAGCGAACTGAATACCACTACCACGATGAGTAGTAGGGTGACAATGATATAGATTATATTGGTGTTGAGTCTGCGCATTGCATCTTAATGTTTAGTAATCATCTGGTAGAGCATTTCTGCAATGTGCGTATCATCTTCTGCTGCAATTTCTTTCACAGGTGCTTGAATGACATAATCCGCTTGCATGTAGTATGGTTCGCGGGCTTGGAGTTGTGGCGTGATGAATTGCAGCAGTTCTGCTTCGCTGCGTCCTTGCAATACGGGTCGAGTAGTTAGGTCAGTCAGCATCAATCGTTGTGCCAAGTGCTTAGGTTCCCATTTGAGGTATATGCTTGTACCCAATTCCTTTAGGCACTCCATATTGTCCTCCCAACAGGGATAACCTCCCCCTGTAGCATAGATGACCTTCTCAATAGGCACTTCGGCGAGATCTTCCACCACATATTTCTCTTTGCGGCGAAATTCCTCTATGCCATGTTCGCGGATGAACTCAGCGGGTGTCTGTCCATGAATTTCTGCGAATGCTTCGTCCAAGTCCACAAAGTGCCAACCCAGACGTTGTGCTAACAGGCGACCTACAGTAGTCTTGCCTGCTGCCATGTATCCGATTAGATAAATCGGGAGCTGAAGGGAAGAAAAGGGTTTCAAGGGGTTCAAAGGATATTTATGGTGCAGGGTTATAGTCAAACGTGTCATTGTCGCGCCAAAGGATACGACTATCCTCAATATACGCCTCTGGGAAAGCAGAACGGAAAGGAGCTTTTAATATGCCCATCTCCTTCCATTCCTTATTATATACGCGCACGTGCGAGGAGCAGATAGGTGCACATACGGTGTGGATGACGATGATGCTATCGTTTGTGAGGAGCGTATCGCGTATGCCGACCAGTATAGTGCCCTGCTGTTCGGTGTTGTTCAATGCCTGGGTTGCAGGCTGTTCAGCAGTAGCGGTTTGCTGTGCAAACGAACAGTGACTCGCTGCGCAAGCGAATAATAGGATGGATATGAATAGCTTATAATTCAAAATTCTTAATTCTCAATTATTAGTACTACTGCTTGTGCAGCTATCCCTTCTTTTCGTCCCACAAATCCCAATTTCTCAGTGGTAGTGGCTTTGATACTGATTTGGTTTTGGCTCACCCCCATCACTTCTGCTAAGCAAGTTGTCATAGCGGGAATATGTGGATTGAGCTTGGGAGCTTCTGCACAGATTGTGCAATCGCAATTTCCTAGTTCGTATCCCGCTTCACGAATCATCTGCATGACTTTGCGAAGAAGGATTTTAGAGTCGATGTTCTCATATTCGTTGCCCTTGACGGGTGGAAAATGATAGCCAATGTCGCGCATGGCTGCTGCACCGAGCAGGGCATCGCAGAGAGCATGAATCAGCACATCGGCGTCCGAGTGTCCTAATAGTCCTTGCTCTGCTGGCACGAGAATGCCACCCAACCACAATTCGCGATTGGGGGCAAAAGCGTGCACATCATATCCAAAACCTATTCGCATTATTTGCGATTGTTAACGAGGTCTTTAATACCCGCGAGATCAAAGCCAAGTGTGAAGCGCATGGTTTGATCGAGTGGGTTAGATGGAGCGGTAGCGATGCAGTATGCGAAGTCCAATGAGAAGATGCTCAAGTGGAAACCTGCACCTACAGTCACGTAGCGGCGGTTACCTTTCCAGAAGTTCTCGTGGCTATAACCTACGCGACCAAAGAACTGACGGTTGTAGCTGTACTCAAGACCTACGCCCCATTGTACCTCTTGAAACTCTTCAGCGAGTGGAGATACGTATTTGCCTTTGTCCTCGTTGTAGTAACCTGGAGCATCGCAGAAGGATTGCCACCAACCGTTGGGTGATGATACCTCTGAGTACTCTTTTTCGCTGAGGTGAGGCAAACCAGATACGGTGTCGGTGGCAAACTTAGAGTATGCAGTAGGAACCAACATCTTGTTGCACTCTACGGTAGCCATCAAGCGGTTGTAGTTGTCGAAAGGAATCTCGTAGCTGATACCCAGACGGAGGTTAGCTGGGATAAAGTGTTGTGTCAAACCATCGTCGTGCGTCATCTTACCACCTAAGTTGCTGATGTTGAGACCCAAACCAAAATAACTCTCGCCCATAGGTAATGAGATAGGTTGACGATAGTACAACGATACGTCGGCAGCCATGGTCCATGCTGGATACATCTCTTGAGCGCTATTGTCGGCTGAACTGTTGACACCATTGTTCAGGTCGCTGTAGAGGAAGCGCAGAGCTACCGCCATACTCACATACTCATGCAACTTGCGTGAGTATGCCAAGTCGATTGCCCACTCGTTAGGAGTAGCTTCGGCAAAGGTGCCTCCAAAGCCATCAATTAGTGCTACAGTACCCATGGAGAAATAGGTGAAACTACCTGAGAGGGTACCTGCCAAATCGCCCATGTTGTAGTAACCTGCGATATAAGCCAGATCGATGTCATTTACCAACTTGGTCAACCATGGGGTGTAGCTGGCGGTGATACCACCTTTGCTCTCCATGAAAGAGTATTTAGCAGGGTTCCAGTGTTGAGAGTTGAGGTCAGCATTGGTAGCTACACCCACATCACCCATACCTGCAGCACGGCCGTCAGGAGCGATGCTGAGTGAAGGCATGGCAGTTACTACTGGATTGGTTGCGAACGCTGACATGGTCATAGCAATACATGCCAGTGTGGATAAAAGAATTTTCTTCATTGTTTTAATATTGTTTTTAGTTGTTAATATACTTGTTTGTTCTTTTTTGTACGCTTATTTAAATATGTTTCATAGGCTATTAACGATTGATAATGATTTTGCCCGCCTTCGATACGTGGTTCGAAGTGGTGGTTTTTAGTGTAACTTGATAGATATATATTCCTGCTTTGGTATTGATGTCGCTCATGTTCCATTGTATGCCCTCTGTACCTTTTTGGGTAGTGGTATATACCAGTTTGCCGCTCACGTCATAGAGGTGGATGGTTGTTTCCACGAGTTCGTCTGGCTGGTCGTACTCTATCTTCACATTCATCACGCCTGTGCTGGAGACGGGGTTAGGGTAGGTGAGTACTTGGTAGATGTTAGGATCCAATCCTTTGACTACTTGGAAGTTGAGCGTAGCTGTGCTACTATTGTTGTGTAGGTCCCATGCGCGGAAAGTAAGCGTGTGTGCGCCTTCGGCTTGCTCTGCCATCTTGTAGCTCACTAGTCCGGCTTGGTAACTATTGTTGCTGGCCTTGAAGTATGTGTTGAGTACGTATGTTTGTGTAGCATCGTTGTCAATGGTGAGCAGCAGATCGTGTCCGATACCTGCACCAGCTGTATTGATACCACTCTCGTCTTCTATCTCGGCGTAGAAGTGTGGGAACTCATAGGTCTGATTGCCGTCTTGGAAGGCTGGATTGTTGAGATATACCTGAATATCTGGTCCTATGGTATCTTTTGCGATCACCGTGCTACTACCACCTATGATGAAGTTCTCATAGTGTCCCACGGCTTCTTCGCGCAATTCCTCGTCATAAGCATAATAGACGATGCGTCCTTTGCCGTAGTTGTAGCGGATATCTTTAGGTACCATAAAGGTGAACTCAAACTTTCCGTCCTTGACATCGGTTTGTCCTACAAACAGGGTGTTAGGATAGTCGTTGTATCGGATTTTAGTCTTTTGTCCCTCGTTGCTCTCATCGTTGTCTCGCGTGGTGATTACCTGCATCTTATCCATGATGGTGACATCTATCTTCCCGTTGAACCAATAGGCCGTATCCTTGTCTGCCGTCTGGATATATCCTTGGATGGTGTGTACGCTTAGGGCGTTCATGGTGTCAAGCTGGGTAATGGTCTTGACCTGGTAATCGGTCGGATAGTTGAGTCGCAATGCGGGATCTGCCAGCAGGACGTATGCCATCTTGTTGGCATCGCTGCCAGTCTGATTCTTGGCGATGCGTGTTGCTTCACCCAGAGTCATGGGGTAGGTAAAGGCATCTTTGTGTCCCAGTAGGGTATCGCATAGGTTGCGGTTCAGTATGGTGTTCTGGGTAGCATATACGGTACGACACGCCGATAGTACGCCTATGGCAGCACCATGTGGGTTGAGTACAGCTTCTTCGCCCGCCGACACGTGTCCGCCGTCGAAATGGGAGAAGCTACATGTAGCAAGGAACCAAAACGCTTGATTGGTATTGTTCATGCGCTTGATGTCGGCTGTCTTCATAAACAACTCATTGGTGATGTTGTTGTATCCTCCGTGACCAGAGTAGTTCATCACCAGCACACCGTTGCTCATCAGGTTGTCGTACTGATTCTTCGCCAGCGGATAACTCTCGCCTGCGGCACTCACCTCTTGGGTGTAGGCATCCAGATAGATTTTGTTGACGACAAAATCCTTGTTCTCAGTGCGCATGCGTTCTGCACCAGCGTCAGCTGTCTGCACGTGCAATCCGTGGTCGCCGTCGTCGGCGAGAAAGAGGAGTTGGGATTTCCATTTACCCAACACTTTGTCATCCATATAGGTACATAGTTTATCCACCACTTGGTTGGCTTCTTCCAGGGTCTTGACGGGCAATCGTCCTACGCCTATGTTCATCTGCGCGCGGTAATCCACAAATTGCTTTTGGTATATACCCGCATCGTCTTTCATAAAACCGAAATAGTCGTCCGAAGCGTAGGCGGATGTCTCTACGGTGGAGTTCTTGGCTTGATAGGTGAGTAGTTTGCTTACGCCCGATACAGAGATGAGTTTTCTGTTGTCATATGAACCATCGCCCATGAGTAGCAGGTTCTTAGGCAGCTTGGTCGTGTCACCTGCAGCTCGGTCGTAGAGCATCTTCATCATCCAGCGATAGGCACTCGCGTCAGGAGTTCCCGAGGAGAACTCGTTGTATACTTGCTCATCGGTTACCACAGCCCATGTCAGGTGATCCACCTCCTCATGCTTCTTGGCAAGACGAATGGCAGGTTCCATAAACTCGGTTGGACAGATAATCACATAGTCTATATCCTCCAACTTATGCAGGTTTTGGTTGGCTACTCTGCCCACTCTGACGGGGTACTTCCATAGGTTTATAGCGGGATTGATGGCTATGTATTTCTCGGCGGTAGTGTTGCTACCTACCCATGTCATCTCATTGTTGTCCATGCTCGTAGGCACTTGTTCGATGTTGACGCCATCTGTCACGCGCCATATCTGTGTTTGTGCGTTGGCCCCCGTCATGTGGTAGCGTATGGCGGTCGATTGATGGATAGACTGCGTGTTGCTGATAGCCATCTGGTTGCCTCGCATGTTCAGCCGGCAGGGGACATTCATCTCGATGTAGTTCAGATAGGCTAAGGCACCCGATGTGTTGCTCTTGAAGTAGATGCTCACGCTCTGCTGACCCGTAGTCTTTGCCTTGGCGGTGATGAGGATAGAGTCTGCTATCGCTTTCGTATAGTTGTCCGATACGCCTACCGCGGGTATCTTGCAGTTGCCATTGGCGCCTGCGTAGGTGGCTTGTATCGGTGTCATATTGCCCGATAGAGCGGCTAGGTTGATTAGGCAGCGGCTCTCGCGGTCAGTACATACATCTTGCATAGCGAGGCTGAAGGAGCGATTCTTGCTCCTGACGTTAAATACCTCGCCGTAAAACTCTCTACCACCACCACTTGTTCCCGATGGGTCAATGAGGTTGATGGAGTCTTTTTCATGTACGCCGTAGGCAGTGTACCAATCCACATCTATGATGCTACTCATCTCTGGCTGCGTAGTGCTGAGGGCTATCTGGCGTTGCAGACCTGCTCCGTCGCTCAAGAAATAGTAGCCATATCGACTATAGGGGTTTTGTTGGTGACGCCAATAGCCATCTGCAGAGCAGTACCATTGGGTCGGACCTTGTGCGTAGAAGAGTAGGTAGTCACCGCTGTTGAATACTTCGTCCGTACCCTTGTGCAGGTATATCGCTACCGAGGGTAGGTCATCCCAGTGGGGCTTTGTGAAATCTTCTGTCAGCATGCCTCCGCCGTAGCCCAATACAGCTACCTGCTGGGCGTTCAGACCCCAGACAACCAGTGAGTCGTAGGGGATAGCATACACACCTGTCTCGCTCACGCGAATCTTGACGATGTTGCCACTCTTCAGTGCCGATTGGTTGCTATACGTGTGGATACCTGCCCAGGTCAATTGAGCGGCTATGAGGGTGGATAGTATGAATAGCAGTCGCTTCATATTATTTGATTTTGCAATATAGTATCTCTTTGTCATTTTGGCGTATCTCGATGAGCTCTTCGCTGGTCAGCGGACGGGCAGCTATGGCTCGATCGATCACAATCATGTCTCCTTGGCGGATGGTCATCACTTGGCTCGCTTGCTCAATGGCTTGGTCCATGTCTATGAGCAGGTCTTGCCACGGATTCTCAGCTATCTCCATCCACTGCCCCATGGGCAAGGAGTAGTCGAATGCCCATGCGCGTGTCCAGTCGCCTGCAGCCAGGTAGTCGGCGGCGAAGATGTTGAGCCCCAGTGCGACCGCGTTGTAGTAGCGTGAGGCAAACTTGCGGCTGATATTCTTGCCCAGTTTGCTCACCCGCAGCACCACGCAAGGGGTCATACGCACATCCTTGCTCCAGTCGGGTATGAAGAAGGGCTTGCGATTCACCAGCAGCGATGAGTCGCCCTTGAGCACCATCTTCACTTCTCCATCTATTTGACTAAAACCTATTATCTTCATTCAGTCCGCAAAGTTACAAAAAATCTCTCACGCGCGCAAGTGTGTGCAACAATTAATGGTCGCTTTCTTAACAAGCGCATGCTTTTTCTTTTTATTTCGCACGGATAAATAGCTGTACTGGTGTGCCATTGAAGTCCCACCACTCGCGCAACTTGTTCTCCAAGAAGCGGCGGTATGGTTCTTTCACATACTGAGGTAGGTTGGCAAAGAACACAAAGGTAGGGATCTGTGTGTTAGGCAACTGGGTACAGTATTTGATCTTGATGTATTTTCCCTTGGTTGCTGGTGGAGGGTAGTTTTCTATCAGTGGCAAGAATCGCTCGTTGAGCTGTGCGGTAGGCACTTTCTTCTGCTTATTCTGATATACTTGCAAGGCAGTCTCCATCACCTTGAAGATTCGCTGCTTGGTCAGCGCCGAGGTGAAGATGATTGGGAAGTCCTTAAACGGAGCAATACGCTCACGGATTGCATTTTCGTAGCCCTTGATATCGGCATTGGTCTTGCTCTCTACCAAGTCCCACTTGTTGACGCATACCACCAGTCCTTTCTTGTTCTTCTGAATCAGCGAGTAGATATTCAGGTCTTGTGACTCGATGCCGCGGGTGGCATCAATCATCAGGATACATACATCCGAGTTCTCAATGGCGCGAATACTGCGCACCACGGAGTAGTATTCCAGGTCCTCGTTTACTTTCGCTTTCTTGCGAATACCTGCTGTGTCAACCAGATAGAAGTCCTTGCCGAACTTATTGTATCGCGTATAGATACTATCGCGGGTAGTGCCAGGTATGTCGGTCACGATGGTACGTTCTTCGCCGATGAATGCGTTGAGGATACTACTCTTGCCCGCATTCGGACGACCTACGATAGCGAAGCGTGGCAACTCCTCCAAGTCCTCACCTGCTACGGTGTCTTTGAAGCGGCTGCATATCTCGTCCAGCAGGTCGCCTGTTCCCAGTCCGTTCTCTGCGGAGAGGATAAAGGGTTCGCCCAAACCGAGTTTGTAGAACTCTGGCGCACCGTATTGTTGGTCAAACTGATCCACTTTGTTCACTGCCAGCACGGTCTCTTTCTTGGCTTGGCGGAGTAGGTGAGCCACCTCCATGTCAAACTGTGTCACACCTGCGTTGACATCCACCACCAAGAGGATGACATCTGCCTCCTTGATGGCAAGGTTCACTTGACGATTGATTTCGCTCTCAAAGGTGTCGTCGGAGTTTACTACCCAGCCACCCGTGTCAATCACCGAAAACTCTTTACCGCACCATTCGCTCTTGCCGTATTGACGGTCGCGGGTGGTACCTGCTGCATCATTCACTATCGCTCGACGGGTCTTGGTCAAGCGGTTAAATAGGGTCGATTTCCCGACATTAGGACGACCCACTATCGCTAAAATATTTGCCATAGTATATTCTTTGTCTTTAAACTTTAAACTCTAAACTTTAAACTTTAAACTAACACCCACAGCCATCTCCACAGTTGTCGCAGCTACCCTTGCAGCCGCCGCAGCCTCCGCCGCAACCGCGGTGGTGCAGTGCTTTCAGTTCTCCTTCGGTCACCTCGCGGATGTTCAGTACCTTGCCTACAAAATGCAGGTTCTCGCCTGCCAATGGATGGTTGAGGTCAATGGTCACGTTCTCGGCGGTGATCTCTGCTATCTGTGCGTTGATTACTTGTCCGTCCACGGTGTTCATAGGCACGATTGCACCCACATATACGCGCTCGGAGTCAAACTCGCCGTCGCCGTTGTAGAACATCTTCTTGTCCAAGGTCAATACTCCTTCATCATCGTATTCGCCGTAGGCATCTTGGCATGCGATGCAAAAGTCAAATGTTTCGCCTTCAGCCAGACCTTCCATTTGCTTTTCAAAGGCAGGCAACATCATTCCCTCGCCGTGGCAGTACACCAGTGGTGCTTCTGCGGTGGCTTTCTCCATCAATTCTTCGCCATCAACGTACAAATCGTACTCCAGCGTCACTACTTTTCGATTTTCTACTTTCATATATCCTTGTCTTTAATCTTTAATCTTTAAACTTTAAACTAACCTACCACCATTCCACTCGTTTGCCTGTGGCATCCGAACTGCTCTTGTCATATTTCAGGTCTGCCAGCATGCTCGCGTTTACGCCGATGTGGAAGGTATAGCTCTTATACGGACCAAATGGTACGAAGCTCGCGCTCATGCTCCAGCAGTGCAGGTCGCGGCTCACGTTGATACTGGTGTACGACAGTTTCTTCGCATTCACGTCGTAGCTCAGCGATGTGCTGGCTTTCCAACCGCTACCCAGTCCCAGCGAAGCGGAGAAACTAAGGTTGTGGCGGAACTCCATCTTGTAGTAATTGCGCTTCTCATCCCATTCGTTGCCCGCTCCATAGCGCAGGTTGTACGATACGCTCAAACTCCATGGTATCTTTGCAAACAGGTATCCATCGTCGGTAGTCTCTTTCTCTTTGCTACTCTTGCGACTGTCCACCTCGTCGGTGTGGTCCATCTCATCGGTATGGTTGGGGTCGTCAGTTGCCTCTGCATTGCTGTCCTCGTTCTTCTTGTCCTCTTTGCTAAACCAGCGTTTCACCACATCGTTGTTGAAGGTGTAGCTGAAGCTGGTGCTGGTACCCAAGAAGTGAGGGAAACGTCCGTGGTTCCAGTATAGCTCGTTGCAACGCACGTGGCTGCCGCTGGCAGTTGTGGTGTACATATATGGGTCGAACTGTCCGCTCAGGTTGATGGTGTAGTTCACCTTAGGGATCTTGATACGCAGGTTGACCGAGAAGTTCTGCCAGTTCATCGAGTCAGCAATGAAGTTGTATCCACCGCTGATGCTCAGGTTGTCGATGATGCTATATACCTTGTATGGCTCTTTGCCAGTGGTATCTTTGTCGTTGCGCAGTTTCATCTCCAGGTTGTTGCCCAGCGAGAAACCCAGCGTAGCGGCAGCACCACGGCTGGGTGCCTCTTTAAAGCGAGAATAGTGTACCACCTCGTATATCGGCAGTCCGTTCTCGTCTAACTTAGGCACGATGTTACCGGCCGCGTCACGTGTGGTGATGAGGCGGTCATAGCTGCCGTAGAAGCCGCCATAGCGCTTCGCCCAGTAGTCTTGACCGAAGTCGGGACGGTAGGTGAAGTTCACACTGGGGGTCATCACGTGGCGGAAGCGGTCCACCTTGTCGCCAAACCACTTGCGGAAGGGAATATAGAAACCATATAACTTCGTGGACATACTGATGCTGGCATCAAAGTCATACACGTTGTAGAATCCCATCACCGTATCTTTCTGCACCTGTTGCTGCTTCTCGTCCCAACGCTGATCCACGCGGCTGAAGAACATGCGATCGGCGAAGCGGATGCTGGGAGTGATGCTCAGGTACTTGAATGCCATAAACGATGCCGACGAGTTCAGCGTATGTTTTAGTCTGTTGTCCCAATCCTTCACGAAGTTCGACTTGAAGAAATAGTCCTCCTTACAGGTAATGGAGTTGGTGAAACTACCATTGTATTGCAAGCTGATCTTCTCGTACCATTTCTCTTTGCCCACTCGCACTTTGCGTTTGAAGGGGTAGATGCGGCTCATGCTCACGGTGAGGCTGGGCAGGTTCACGTTGAGTGTTGAGTCCTTGGTTCGCTGTGTGAGGTTCATGCTCAGACCTATGTTCCATGGGCTGTCGGGGAAACGCTGTGTGTAGCTGATACTACTGCTGGTAGTGTTCTCCGAGTTGGCTTGTACGTTGTAGTAGCTGTTGATGTTGCTGCGGTTGTAACCGCTGGTCTTGAAGTTGACACTCGCCGAGAAGTTGTTGTACGGATTGGCTTTCGAGTCTTGTGTGTGCGACCATTGCACGCTCAGGTTTTTTGCTACGTTGTAGTCGGGCATGTCTTTCTCGCCCGTCACGTCCCAGCGGTAGTTGACGCTGAAGTTACCTGTGAACTTATACCGCTTCAGGTAGCGGCTCTGCGCGTGGACTGCCCATGTGCCGCGCGTGTAGATGTCGCCCGTCACTTGCAGGTCCATATAGTCGTTGATGGCGAAGTAGTATCCTATGCCCGATAGGTACAATCCTCGGGTATAGTCATCGCCAAAGTTAGGCATGATCAGTCCGCTGCTGTAGCTGTTGGTAAAGGGGAAGAAACCGAAAGGTATCGCCAAGGGTAGGGGAACATCGCCCACCACCAGATAGGCAGGACCAGTGGCGATATAGTCGCCTGGCTTCACTTTGGCTTTGGTCATGCGCAGGTAGAAGTGCGGATGGTCGTGGTGGTCGCAGGTGGTGTACTTACCGCCTGCCATCATCAGCACATCTTCTCCCACTTTCTTGGTCTTGTCGGCTACGATATAGCCCTCGCCTTGCTCGGTGATGGCATTGCGGATCAGACCCTTCTGCGTCTTGAGGTTATAAGTGATCTCGTCTGTCTCGTACTCGTCTTCACCTTCCGTGAATATAGGCTTGCCTATCCACTCATTTTCGATAGTGTCCAGCACGCCTTTGGCGTAGAGGGTGCTGCTGTCCATATGTATGCGGATATGCTCTGCTGTCAGCTGCATGCTCTTGTAACTCAGTTCGCCGTTGCCGTACATATATGCTACGCCTTTGCCTGTGATGATCATCGAGTCGGTCGAGGTGTAGTCAATAGGCGCATCTATCGTCTCCTTCTTCTGCGGTGTCACCGCAGAACTGTCCTGAACAACCGCCACACTATCTTGCAGCACATCCTCTGCCACTACGGTTGTGGACCATAGTAGCAGTACACTGAGTAATATGAGTATGCGGTTAATTGACAAGTCTCTTGACAAATTGTTGACATTTGGCTTTTTGCTTCTCGCATGCGCGTGTGTACGCATGATACTGAAAAAAGCGTGCAAAGGTACTACTTTTTTCTGACATTACCAAACGTTTTGGATGAAAAGTTAGATAAACCTATCAAAATGCTGGTATACTTACTCTTTATGGGGTTGATTATATTTACGATTTCAATTTGTTGTCCGAGTGAGTATTGTTGATCTCTTTTGTCGAAAAATTTGCCCTCAGCAAATGGTTTGCGGAAAAAAGTTCGGAGTAAAGGTGTCAAAATATTCGGAATGAAAAAACAAAAAAGTTCGGAGTAAAAACATAAAAAAGTTCGGAATTGTTTGCATAGGTAATACTTTTTTGGATGCGCAACATTTTTTGTAGAAATGTGGTTAAAAAATGCAGATTTCC
>JAEIGA010003361.1_pt1 | contig 25105 bp, 26 predicted proteins | sample 9270691 | NCBI WGS metagenome assembly JAEIGA01 (sample SAMN17057246, study PRJNA624740) | gut metagenome | biome: biome; isolation source: fecal sample | host: Bos grunniens | place: China: Xizang | collected 2019
ATATGTTCTTAATGCCGTCGTTGAGCGAACCTTGCGGGCTTTCGCAAATGATCGCTTCCCGCTACGCAACCGTACCTATCGTTCGGGAAACGGGCGGACTTTTCGACAGTATCAAACCGTATGGGTCTGGTGGCAATGGGTTTACGTTTGCATCTCGCAATCCTTACGATATGTTATACGTCATTCACGAAGCCATAGATTTGTATAAAAACGGGGAAGAATGGCAAGCCTTATTAAAGAAGGTAATTACCATAGATTTTTCTTGGCAACACTCAGCTGAAGAGTATAAAAAGCTTTACGCAGATACCGTTGCCATGCCGTTTTGATAAGGCGTTCAGCGTAAAGGTTGCGCAGTAATTACAGTTGAAAAAATTTTATCAGGAGTTAATAAAAATATGAAAGTAAAGGAGTTTTCCCCAGCGGAAGCGAAAGAGCTTATTAAAGGTAAGCTTTCCCGCTATTTTGGCATTGCGCCGTCTGAGGCAAAAAAAGAACAGTTATACAAAGCGGTGGTAATGAGTATCCGCGATATTATGCTTGAAAAACGGCATAAATTCCATACCGTCACCAAGTCCGCAAAAGCGAAAAAAGTCTATTATTTATGTATGGAATTTTTAATGGGGCGTTCGCTCAAAAACAGCGTTTACAATCTCGGTATCGTCGACGCGTTTGAAGAAGCTCTTAAAGATTATGATATAAGTTTAAACGATTTATACGAGCTTGAACCGGACGCAGGGCTTGGAAACGGCGGGCTTGGTCGTTTGGCAGCTTGTTTTTTAGATGCGCTTGCGACGGGTGATTATCCCGCAATGGGCTTTTCCATTCGCTACGACTACGGTTTGTTTAAACAAAAAATCGTGGAAGGTTGGCAAACAGAGCTTCCCGACGTGTGGCTTCCCGGCGGTGAAGTATGGCTCACGCAAAGAAGCGACAAAACCTTTACCGTCAAATTCGACGGATATATTGAAGAAAAATGGACGGAACACGGCTTAGAAACCGTTTACCGTGATGCAAAAGAAGTGCAAGCTGTGGCGTACGATATGATGGTATCGGGCTACGATAGTCAAGCAGTTTCCGTGTTGCGGTTGTGGAAGGCCAAAAGCGTACAAAACTTTGATATGAAATTATTCTCGCAAGGGGATTACAGCGCCGTTATGCAAGAAGATAACGCTGCTGAATTGATATCCAAAGTCTTATATCCTGCCGACAATCATTTGGAAGGTAAGTCCTTGCGCTTAAAACAGCAGTATTTTCTCGTTTCTGCATCTTTGCAAAATATTCTTGCCGATCACAAGAGAAGATACGGTTCGCTCAAATTATTGCCGAAAATGGCGGCTATTCATTTAAACGATACGCATCCTGCGCTTGCGATTCCCGAATTGATGCGTTTGCTTATCGACGAAAACAATATGTCTTGGGAAGAAGCTTGGAATATCACGACGTCCGTTTGTGCGTATACCAACCATACCGTACTTGCGGAAGCGTTGGAAACGTGGCCGGAAAGCTTAATAGCTCGTAAATTACCGAGAATTTATTCCATTTTAAAAGAAATTAACCGTCGCTTCTGCGACGATTTATGGGCGAAATATCCGGGCGACTGGGATAAGATTGCCCGTATGGCGATTATTTCCTATAACACCGTAAAAATGGCAAATTTGTCCGTACACGGCTCGCACAAAGTCAACGGCGTTTCTGGATTGCATAGTGAAATTATCAAAGAAAGTATTTTCAAAGATTTCTACGATTATACGCCCGAAAAATTCACGAACGTGACGAACGGAATTGCGCATAGACGTTGGTTAAATCAATCTAATCCCGAACTTTGCGCGCTTTTAAACGACTGTATCGGGGAAGGCTACGCAAAAGACGCGTCGAAACTCAAAGAGTTCAAGAAATTTGAAAACGACGATAGCGTATTAAAACGCCTTGACGAAATTAAAGCTCTTAAAAAGCAACAGTTTGCGGACTTTGCGTATAAAAAACAAGGGGTAATTATCGACCCGAATACCATTTTCGACGTGCAAGCCAAGAGAATGCACGAATATAAGCGCCAACTTCTTAACGTGCTTCATATTATTACCGATTATTTGATTTTAAAGAAAAATCCCGATGCTCCCGTTCAGCCTAAAACGTATATTTTTGCGGCGAAAGCGGCGGCAGGATATTATATGGCGAAGAAAATTATTAAATTGATTTGCTATCTTGCCGAAGACATTCGGAAAAATCCCAAAATCAACGAAAAACTCAACGTCGTATATATGGAAGATTACAACGTATCTATGTCTGAAATGCTTATGCCCGCTTCGGAAATATCCGAACAAATTTCTCTTGCAGGTAAGGAAGCGAGCGGTACGGGTAATATGAAATTTATGATTAACGGTGCGCTTACGATCGGCACGCTCGACGGCGCGAACGTAGAAATGTGCGAAAAAGTCGGCAAAGAAAATATTTATATTTTCGGCTTAAAAGCTGACGAAGTTTCGGAAATTTGGCGCAACGGCTATTCTTCGAGCGTATATTATAACGGCGATTCTATGCTTAGACAGGTTATTGAAGCGTTAATCGTAGGCTTTAACGGCGAATCGTTTGCAGAAATCGCAAATTACCTTTTGACAGGATCTCCGATTGCAGACCCGTATATGTGTATGGCGGATTACGAATCTTATTTATTAACGCAAAACAAGATGTCAAAGCTGTACGCAACCGATAAACGGCTTTGGAATCAAAAAGCACTTCGCAATATCGCGGCGGCAGGTTTCTTTGCGGCGGATAGAAGTATTGCGGACTATGCGAAAAATATTTGGAACTTAAAACCTTTGCATAAAGAAAAATAATCTTTTATTCCGTTTTATTCGCAAGGAGCTGTAATTTCTTTTACAGCTCCTTGCGAAATATAGACTGGATATTTACAAAAATTACTAAAAATGGAATGCTCTACAATGTATTATTATGATCCTTTAAATCCTGTTTGTAAAAATATTACGGGCGCTTGTGGCGTAGGGAAAGAATTGCAATTTAACGTTTTTTACTTGAAAGGGGATAGCGAAGAGCCTATTTTGGCAAACAATTGCCTTGAACCTGAACAAAACGCTTATTTTTTACTTTGCAAAGACGGAGAACAAAAAACGTCTTATCCTATGAGACGCACGCAATACGGTTGGACAATTTCTATTAAAATCAATCAAACGGGATTGTATTATTATAATTTTTCCTTTGAAAAAGGTGGATTTATCAATCGAAATTATCGCCAAACAGGTGAATATTCCGCTTACGACGGAAATTCTTTCTTATTAACGGTCTTTTCTAATAGCTATAAAACGCCTGAATGGTTCAAAGGCGGAACAATGTATCAAATTTTTCCCGACCGTTTTTGTCGAGTTGGAACTATGCCAGACATAAAAGATAGAATTTTTCGGGAAGATTGGGGCGGTTTGCCGTCTTTTAGGGCTAACGAACGTGGCAAAGTCTTAAATAACGATTTTTTCGGCGGTAATTTTAAAGGCGTACAAAGCAAATTGCCGTATTTAAAGGAATTAGGTGTTTCGGTGATTTATTTTAACCCTGTATTCGAAGCGGCGTCAAATCACCGCTATGATACGTCCGATTATAAGAAAATTGATCCAGTTTTAGGCACGCAACAGGAATTTGAAGAATTACTCAAAGCCGCAGAAAATCAAGGAATTCGCGTGATTTTAGACGGTGTTTTTAACCATACGGGCGATAATAGCGTTTATTTTAATAAATACGGAAAATACGACTCGATCGGTGCATATCAATCCAAAGATTCGCCGTATTTTACGTGGTATTCTTTCCAAGAGCATCCCGACCGTTATTCAAGTTGGTGGGGAATTGATATTTTACCTGAAACGAACGAAGCTTCACCGTCTTTTCAAGAATTTATTTTCGGCGACGACGGGGTGTTAAAATATTGGATAAATACGGGTATCGGCGGATACCGCTTAGACGTTGCAGACGAATTACCCGATTTTTTCCTTAAAAAATTACGAAAAGCTGTAAAAAGTAAGGATAAAAACGCAATCATTATCGGGGAAGTATGGGAAGATGCGTCCGATAAAATCGCTTATTCAAAACGCCGTGAATACTTGCAAGGCTATGAATTAGACAGCGTAATGAATTATCCTTTAAAAAATGCGATTATTCATTACGTTTTGACGGGAAATACCTTAGAACTTTCCCGTACCATTCGGCTTTTAATCGATCATTATCCAAAACAGACCGTAGATTGCTTAATGAATATTCTCGGAACGCACGATACGCCAAGAATTTTAACCGTTTTAGGCGGGAAAATTTGCTATAATAAAGAAGAAATGGCAACGGAAAAAGCGTTATTAACGGAAACAGAGAAAGAACTTGCCATTAAAAAATTAAAAATGGCAGCGTTATTGCAATATACCTTGCCTGGTGTTCCTTGCGTTTATTACGGCGACGAAAACGGTATGGAAGGACATGTCGACCCGTTTTGTAGAAAATGCTTTGACTGGGATAACTTAAACAAAGACTTGGTAGCGTATTATCAAAAGCTTGGAAATATTCGCTTGCATTTTAAAAATATTTTTAAGAAAGGGATATTTAAGGAAATTATTGCGGAAAACGGATTAATCGTATATAAACGCCAAGAAGGCAATAAAAGCGTATACGTTTTCGTAAATAATTCAAGCGAAGAAAAATTATTAAAATTTAAAGGCGAATATCAAGAATATATTTCGGAAATAACATTCAAAGACGAATTGACAATCAAGCCGATGACTTACGGAATTTTTTCTAAACTAACCGCAAAATCATAAAAAGGAACAATAAAGCCCACTTTTCTTTGGTTTTACAGCCTTATGTTTTCGTAAAAGCTGTATTTTACGAAAAGTTTAAGGTGTCGTCTTGGTGGGAAAGAAAATAAATGGCGCTCTGCCCTATGCGCTTAAAAAACCTAAAAATTAAAAAATCTTTGCAACTTTTCGGAAAATTTGCTCTCTTTTATTGACAGAACGTAAATTTTTTTGTAGAATAGAATTATGAAACAGGAAAACTATTATACCAAACGTAATATTCAAGATATTGATAAGATTGCCGAGCTTTTGGAAACCCTTCCCCCTTTTTGTGAAGACTATTTTTTAGGCATAGAAACTCGGACAAGCTGTCAAACCCGTTTAAAATACGCTTACGATTTGCGTATTTTCTTTGATTTTCTTTGCAAACGCAAGTATAGAAACAAAGAAGTGCTTGATTTAACGCTCGAAGATTTGGAAAAAATTACGCATCATGATCTTGAGTTCTTTTTAAGCTATTTATCCCACTATCGTTTTAACGATAAAAACTTATCTTGCGACGAGCGCGCAAAAGCGCGTAAGCTTTCTGCCGTGCGGGCTATGTTTAAATATTTCTTTAATAAAGGTATGATTGACGTGGACAATTCAGCAAAGGTTTCCACGCCAAAGCTACACGAAAAGGAAATTATTCGATTAGAAGCCCGTGAAGTTTCCGAATTGATTGATATTACGGAATCGGGACAAGGTCTTTCCCCGCACGCCGTTAGTTATCATTCTAAAACAAAAATTCGCGATACGGCGATTATTACCCTATTTTTAGGCACGGGCATACGTATCAGCGAATTAGTAGGCTTAGATAACGACAGTTTTGATTTTTCTGAGAATTCCTTTGTCGTCACCAGAAAAGGCGGAAATCAAGCGATTTTGTATTTTTCCGACGAAGTTAAATACGCTTTGCAAGAATATATTGCGGAAAAAACCAACGACCCGAAAACGCCCCGCGAAGAAAACGCTTTCTTTTTATCTTTACAGCATAAACGCATTAACGTTCGTTCGGTTGAAATTCTCGTTAAAAAGTATAGTAAAATCGTATCCCCTTTAAAGAAAATTACTCCGCATAAATTAAGAAGTACTTACGGCACGAGATTATATAACGAAACGGGAGATATTTATATCGTTGCCGACGTTCTTGGACACCGCGACGTCAATACAACGAAAAAACATTATGCGGCTATCACACAAGACAATCGCAGAAAAGTGGCAAACGCTGTAAAATTACGCATAGAAAAAGAAGAAGACGGGAATTAACCCGTCTTTTACTTTTCTTCGTATTCATTTGGATTCATATAAATTTTATCAATTTTAATGGAAGCAACGTCTTGCATTTCAATACATTTTCCGCAATTATCGCAAACCTTATTCGGATCAAGATCGCAAATCTCACATTCTAAGCACCCAACGCACGCCCTATCGTATAAAACGCAGGGACTACCGATTTTTCTTTCCATACCGCACTCCTTATTCTTTTCTTCTATTATAGCAAAAAAAATAAAAAAAGCAAGCAAATATTATAAACATTTGTTTGCTTTTTAAAAATTTTTATGGTATAATATTTATAGAATACGGTTTGGGGGCGATTTGTAATGATTCGCGAAGAAAAATTGACTAAAGTAATGGATTATATCCGAAAATTTACCGAAGAAAACGGCTATACGCCGTCTGTTCGGGAAATCGGTAAAGAATGTGGCATAAAGTCCACCGCTACCGTGCACAGCTATATTGAAAAGCTACAAACGAAAGGCTATCTTTCTAAAACCGACAATAAAAAACGCGCGGTTGCGATTGGAAAAAGTACGGGCGTTTCCATTCCTTTAATCGGTACGGTGACAGCTGGGCAACCCATTTTCGCTTATGAAAATTACGAAGAATATTATACTTTCCCGCAAGGTGAATTTAAAGGCGAAGATTTATTTATGTTGCGCGTGCAAGGCTCGTCAATGATTGATGCAAATATTTTTGACGGCGATAAAATCGTCGTACGTCGGCAAGAAACGGCAGAAAACGGAGAAATCGTCGTTGCGCTCGTCGACGATTCGGCTACGGTGAAAAGATTTTATTATCGCAACGGACAAATCGTACTCCACCCCGAAAACGAATCCCTTTCCGATATGATTTTCCAACCGCAAGAAGTTAGAATACTTGGTAAAGTCGTAGGACTTATGCGAAATTACAGCTTTAAAGCCTAAAAAACGAAACCGCTCTTGATACCGTCAAGAGCGATTATTTTTTATAATCCTTTCAAATAGGCAATTTCTTGTTCTTTTAAGGGTCTGCACTCACCGCGATCTAAGCCGGTAAGCTTTAACTGACCTATGCTGATACGCTTCAAAAATGCAACGTTTTTTCCGATAGCTTCAAACATACGGCGCACTTGTCTGTTTTTCCCTTCCGTAATCGTAATATGCACTTTCGTATACGCTTTATTCGTTTCAACGATATGCGCTTTGCATTTTTTGGTAAGTACCCCGTCAAGTTCCACGCCAGAACGGATAGGATTTAAGTCCTTTTCCGTTAAAGTGCCTTCAATTCTCACTAAATAGGTTTTTGGAATTTGACTGGACGGGTGGGTTAATCTATGGGACAGTTCGCCGTCGTTCGTTAAAATCAACAGCCCTTCGGTGTCGTAGTCCAACCGACCGACGGGAAAAACTCTACCGCACCCTTCGGGTAAATAAGACATTACCGTTTTTCTCCCACGATCGTCGGAAACCGTACAAACCACTCCTTTGGGTTTATTCATAATATAATATTCTTCCGTTTTTTCTTTGCGTACTAATAATTTCCCGTCGAGAAAAACTTTATCCGTTTCTTCTACGTTTTCACCCAAAGTTGCCGTGTGGCTATTGATTTGCACGCGACCCGAAGAAATCATTTCGTCTGCGCTACGCCGACTGGCAACGCCTAAATCCGCTAATAGTTTATTGATTCTCATAACTATACCTTTTATAAAAGAATTACCGTTTATAGTTTATATAAATTTCCCGAAAAAAGCAACTGTTTTGAAAGGTATATTTGAAATTCCCCTATTTTTTCATTCTCTTTTTTATCAAACGGCTCTTTTAGCGACTTTGTTTTTATTTCTATTAAGCCTTTTTCTTCTTCTAATAACGGATAATAGAAATCGTCTTTTGCGTAAGCTTTTATAAATTTACCTTTATACGCAAGCGGAAAAGGTCGGTTTGCAAGGACGAGCGGAATATTTTGATACGCCGAAAAACAATCGTCGAACAGCTCTTCCGTACGCTCGTAGGTTTGCGAACAATTCAATAGCGAACAAATCAACGTCATTTGATTTTTCGTTGCGGAAGAAACCAAACATCTGCCGGCTTCTTTTGTGTACCCCGTTTTCACGCCGCACGCTCCTTCATAGCGGTATAAAAGCTTATTTTTATTTTGCCAACGGCGTGGCTCGTAGTATTTCGTTCCAACGATTTCACAAAAGGTGGGATTATGCATTGCATACGCCGTTATATAGCTTAAATCGCGCGCCGTCGTATAATGCTTGTCCTGTGGCAAACCGTGTGAGTTGACGAAATTTGTGGCGAGTGCGCCTGCTTTTTGCGCCGTAGCGTTCATCATAGCCGAAAATTCCGCTTCCGACCCGCCGACCGTCAATGCGATAGCTTTTGCCGCGTCGTTTCCTGAACGAAGCATAAGCCCGTAAAGCAAATCGTTTAAGGTGTATTTTTCCCCTTCCTGTAAATATAGGGACGAACCGTCTATCCCAACCGCTTCCTTAGGAATGATAATTTCTTCCTGTAAATCAACGCTTGCATTTAAAGCCGTGATCGCGGTTGCGATTTTCGTCGTACTTGCCATTGGCAAACGGGTATCAGCGTTATATTCGTAAAGAACACGGCGAGAATGAAGTTCTATCACACATTCCGACCTTCCTATACTTGCGGCGGAAGTTTTTTCGCTTTTCAATACGCGTGGGATTGCAAGCAAAGCAAACGACGCGGAAAAGGAGCAAATTAAAAATTTTTTTACGCCTTTCACGGTTTAGTCCTTTGCCGTCACGTTTCTTACGATTTCGCTTGCCCGTTCGATTAAATTATCAAGCGGTTCATCCGTAATGCGGATAATACGGCAAGATTTTCCGTCGTCGATTAAAAATCCCAAAGGTTTCATACTGACGATTGAGCCGTTTCCGCCCGCAAACGGCATAGAATCCGTTTCTTTAACGACTTTAACGTCCCCGTATTCTCCCCCGCCTGCAAGACTCCCCATCGTCACTTTCGAAAAAGGAATGACTTGAAACCCGCTCGCCGTCAAAATAGGGTTTCCGATAACGGTGTTCACGTCGGCAAGCGCGCCTAAATTCCCAACGGAAGTATCTACTAAATGATTGATTTTTCTGTTTTTTTCCGACATATACTTTTTATTTTCTCCTTTAAAAATTTTATAAATTCCATTACTAAAATAAACAAATTGAAAAACAGGGTAATGTGCCCCGTAATTTTTAAAATATCCCCGTCCGTTAGCCATAAATTACTGCGGATATTTTTTCTTTCGCTGTCTTTATAAAGCAAATACGTTTGTACGAACGTATGCGCAAGCGATACTCCGAGCAAATATTCTGCGCCCGTTTCCGCCGTGATAACGAAGCTTTGTAAGCGGAAGGATTTCATAAACGAAAATTTCTTCCGTTTGCCGTTCATTTCCGAATAATCGATTAAAATCGCTTTTTCAGGCGATACGTGTAGCGCAACGCCACCTCGATAAGTAGTTGCGTAGCCCCCTATCAGCTTGATTTTTTTAAAGAGAGCAACGGAAAAAGCAAATTTACTTTTGTTCATGTCGTAATGCACGTCCGCATCTAACCAAAACGGAAAAAATAACAAGACCAAAAGGCTAAGAAATACGATTGACAGGATAAGAAAAAATCTGCCCATATCGACAATATGAGCAGATTATGTAAAAATATGTAATGCACGAAAAATTTATTGAATTTTAATAATACCGTCTTCAATATCCTTTAAAAAGTCGGGCAATTCAAAGCCTTCGGTAGATACTTGTTCCCGTTCGCCCGTAGGTTCTTCGAAGTCTTCTTCGGGGTTATATACGTCTTTTTCATATAAATCCAACGAAGGTTCGCTCGTTGCGTTCAATTGGGAAATTCGCTTCATTAATTCTTCGTAATCGGGAAGCTCGGACAAGGATTTTAACTTGAATCTCTTTAAGAAATTGTCCGTCGTTGCGTATAATGCAGGTTTACCGGGCGTATCCCTTCTTCCGCAAACGGTAATCATATCTAAATTTAAAAGGGTCGTGATTGCGTAATCGCTGTTGACTCCGCGAACGGTTTCTAATTCCGTGCGGGTAATCGGCTGTTTATAAGCGATAATCGCGGCACATTCTAAAATTGTACGCGTAAATTCTTTTTCGCGGATAGGCATTAAAACGAGCGCGACGGATTCTTTATAATCGGGGTTGGTTGCAAACTGCAATTTATGGTTAAAATGCAATAAGCGTATTCCGCAATCCCCCGTATATTTTCTTTCCAGCTGACGAATGACCGAATCTAACTGCGCTTTCGTCACGGATAATTTTTCTTTAATTAAATCTTCGGGTACGGCATCACCCGAAGCAAATAAAATTGCCTCAATTATATTCGTCAATTTCTCCAATGTCTTCATCCTCGCTTCTTTGTGAATTTTTCTTAATGATAATAGAAGAAAATACTTCTTCTTGTTCTACGGTGATAAATTGATGCTTTAAAAGCTCTAACAACGCTTGAAAAGTCGTCACGATTTCAGGCGTAGACGCTTCTTCCGAAAACAGCTCTTCAAACGCAAAACTTTCTTTGGTTTTTATACGTTCCCGAATATGCTTGATTTTATCCACGACGGTATATTTGTCTTTTGCGATTTCGCGCGGGGCGTTTCGGCTTTCCTTTAAGCCTTCGCGCTTTAACATCATTTTCGCAAACGCCTTTAACAACCCGTCCATCGTTAAATCTTTGTATTTTATTTGTACGTTATTCAGTTCCTTATCAGGCTCTTTGAAATAATAGCCGACAGTTTCCATTTCTTTAAGTTTTTCCGCTTCTTCCTTGATCATTTTATATTCTTCAAGGGCGCGCATAAGGTCTTGCTTGGGATCGTCGTAGTCTTCTTGTCCCCATTCGTCCCCCCATTCGTCGTCAGGAGGCGGAACTAAGCTGCGCGCTTTTATATCAATAATCGTTGCGGCAATGTTTAAGTACTCGCTTGCCTTGTCTACGTCGATATACGGCAAGCCTTTCATGTAGGATAAAAATTGTTCGGTCACTTGTGAAACGAAGATATCTTTAATTTCGATTTCTTCTTCTTTTATCAAATGTAAAAGTAAATCGAGCGGACCTTCGAAATTGTCCAAAACGGTGGTATAATCTACGTCCGTTTCAAAGTTTTTAACGGAATCTACCGTTAATTTTTCCATAAAATTTCTCCTTTTTTATAAGAACATTCCCCAGAATTTAACGATCGGCCAGCCTAAAAATCTCATAGCGACCGTCATGAAATACCCGAGTATATCAATATACGAAAATAAATAAAAATACCCCGAAAGAATATGCACGAACATCATACCGAGCAGAATATAATACCCGTAGTTTCTTAAAAATAAATAAAATCTGTTCCGTTTTCTTTGTAAAGAGTCAATCATTCTAAACCCGTCGAGCGGATAAAACGGCAATAAATTAAAAATCGAAAAACTCAACGAATACGCGTAGGTATAACTTACGATCGCTATTAAAAAAATTGCCATATATGTCCCTGCAAAATTTGGTACGATATAAATAATCGTTAATTCTACAAGCGGATAAAACAAAAAGGCAAATAGTAAATTGATAGCAATGCCTGCAATGGAAGTGAAAAAACTCCCCCATTTTTGATTTTTAAAATTATAAGGATTGACGGGTACGGGTTTTGCCCAACCGAACCCGACCACCGCAAAAGCAAAGATTCCCACCAAATCAAAATGTTTGACGGGATTAACGGAAAGTCTTCCTGCCATTTTCGGGGTGGGATCACCGCATTTATACGCCACGAATGCGTGCGCAAATTCGTGCAAAGTAATTACGAGCATTACGGCGAGAAAACTCGCTAATAATTCAACAAAATATTCCATACGCTAACTATTATATACTTTTTCTTTCAAAAAAGCAAGTTTACTTTGTGATAATTACGAAAAATTACTTTTTAAGCCGTTCGGGAAGTACGTCGTTTCTCACCAAATCTTCGTAAGTTTGCGGTTTAACGATATATTCGGCAACGCCTTCTTTTACCAGCACGCAAGGCGGAATGAAATTGCGGTTATAATTCATTGCCATTGAATAATTATATGCGCCCGTTGATAAAATTGCTAAAATATCTCCGCGTTCCGCTTTGGGAAGATTGACGTTGACGGCGATTAAATCCCCGCTTTCGCAACATTTTCCTGCAATCGATACGATTTGCGTGTTTTCTTCGTTGGCGCGGTTAGCTAAAATCGGCGTGTATTTGGATTGATACAGCGCGTATCTCGGGTTATCGAACATACCGCCGTCTACCGCTAAATACGTTTTAACGCCAGGTATTTCTTTAATTGCGCCAACGGTATATAACGTAATCCCCGCTTCCCCGACGATAGAACGACCAGGCTCAATTAAAAGATACGGCAAAGGAAGATTTTTTTCTTTGGATTGTTTTTTAAGTTCGGCAATCAATTCTTCCACGTATTCGGAATACCCTTCGGGCGGGAGCTTTTTGTCTTCGTCTGTATACCAAACGCCGTAGCCCCCTCCAAAATTCATTTTCGTGGGGACAAAACTTAATTTATCACGCATAAGCGCAACGAAATCCATACATTTTTTCACCGCTAACGCAAAGGATTGCTTTTCGAAAATTTGCGATCCGATATGGCAATGATAGCCTTCTAAGAGAATATTCTCTTTGCTTAATGCGTATTTTGTGATCGCTTCCGCCGTACCGTCCTGTAAGGAAAACCCGAATTTACTGTCCGTCGTCGCCGTTTGCACGAACGCGTGCGTATGCGCTTCCACGCCGGGATTCACACGAAGTAAAACCGTTTGTCGTATACCCCTTTTTTTCGCTTCGCAGTCAATCAAATCAATTTCCGAATAACTATCGGCTACGATACACCCGATTTTTGCATCTAATCCTTCTTGAATTTCGTAGGGAAGCTTATTATTTCCGTGCATATAAATTTTCTCAGCGGGAAATCCTGCTTGTAAAGCCGTGTATAACTCACCGCCAGAAACGACGTCAACGCCAAGTCCTTCTTCTTCCGCAATACGGTAAATCGCCTTACAGGAAAAAGCTTTAGATGCGTATAACACCATTCCGTTCCCGTCGTATTCTTTTTGAATAGTATCACGGTATACCCGCATCATACGGCGAATATATTCTTCGTCCATAACGTACAACGGCGTGCCGAAATTCTTCGCAAGCTCTACGCAATCCGCACCGCCTATTTCTAAATGTCCTTTTTCGTTTACGGTTAAAGTACTTCTCTCGTTCATAATAAACCTTATTTAACGTATTCTTTTATCTATTTTAACAAATTTTACGATAAATTGCAAGGGCGCAAAGGCAATATTTTTCAAAAAAAACGGCATTCGCGAATTTTTTTTCGCAAAGCCGTTTATTTCTTTTATTTTTAGCGTATCGTCCATTCTTCCGCAACGTCGTGGAAACGGTCGAGAACGGTTGCTTTTTCTACCTTTTCACAGGTCAGTAAGTCAGCGCAATCAATCCGAACTTTGTTTTTATACAAAACGATTTCACCGATTTTTTCGCCTTTTTTAAGCGGTGCTTTTACGTCGTTAAACAATCTTACTTCCGTCGTGATATACGGGTCGTCCCCGCGCTTGGAAAAAGCGTATAAATTCTTGTTTGCACGAACGCTTACTTTATCGAGTTTTCCCCCGCTTACTTTAATTTTTTCAGGAAGGGGTTGGGTGCTGTCTACGACGATTTTTTGCGTGTAATTCGCAAAGGCGTAGTCGAACATAGTACGCACGTCGGCAAATCGCTCGTTGCTCGTTTTTTCCCCGATTACGACGGAAATAATTCTTAAATTATCCCGCTTCGCCGTCGCCGCTAAACAAAATCCCGCTTGGCTCGTAAAGCCCGTTTTCCCCCCGTCGCAACCGTCGTAGAAGCGTACGAGCTTATTCGTGTTGCTAATTTCCGTATATCTGCCTTGCGGGTGTTGGAATTTATCCATCCAAACTTTTCCGAATTCGAAATATTCCTTATGCGTAAGCAATTCTTTAAGCATTAACGCCACGTCGTGCGCACAGGAATATTGCGGTTCTTTGGGCAGTCCCGTACAGTTAGCAAAAAGCGTGTTCATAGCGCCAAGCTTCTTTGCTTTTTCATTCATAGCTTGCGTGAAGGCTTCTTCGCTACCTGAAATCTTTTCTGCCATCGCAACGCAACTGTCGTTAGCCGAGCAAACGACGATACTTTTTATCAATTCTTTCGCAGGATATTTTGCATTTGCTTCTAAAAATACCTGTGATCCGCCCATTGACGCCGCCCGTTCGCTGACTTGGATTTCGTCGGAAAGAGTGAATTTGCCTTCTTCAATCCCTTCAAAAGATAAAATCAGAGTCATAATTTTGCACATACTCGCAATCGGCAACCGTTCTTGCGCGTTTTGCGAATAAATCAGTTCCCCGCTATCGCCGTCCATTATATACGCAGCCTTTGCCTTTAAAGATAAAGGAATAGACTTTGTGTCCTTTTCTTCGCTTAAAGAAAAGCAAGCTTCTGCCGTTATAGGCGTTTCGTCGCAATTTTTATACGAATTGATCGCTTCTTTCGTGCATACGCCGGAGATTAAAATACATCCGAGCAAAAGATTTACGAATTTTTTCATACAAATAGTGTGAGCCTTTTTTGCAATCTTATACAAAAATTCCTATGTTAAACATAATTATTATGCTTGACATAGGAATTTTACTTTATTATTCAATTATCATTTTTTTAATATCAATGCCGTATCCGCGCGTGGGGTCGTTTAAAAATACGTGCGTAATCGCCCCTACTAATTTTCCTTCTTGCAAGATAGGACTACCACTCATACCTTGCACGATCCCCCCCGTTTCTTCTAAAAGCTCGTCGTCTGTAATTTTAATCACGTAATTTTTATTTGAACGGTTGTTTTTATCTACTTTTACGATCTCAATAGAATATTTTTTCGGGCAAATCCCGTTTACCGTTGAATAAACGTAGGCTTTTCCAGGCTTTACGTCCTGCGAATCCGCACTCGTTTGAATAAGGTTCGTTAAATCGTAGTTTTCAGAAACGTAGCCGTAAATGCCCGAATCGCATAATTTTTCCGCCGTTCCTAAGCTTACGTCGTTTAAAAACATACCGCGAAGTTCCCCAGCGCGCCCGCGAACGCCTTTGGAAATGCCTACGATACTGCATCCGTATACTTTTCCCCCACAAATTTTCATTTCTTTTTTGTCTTCGCCGACGACGGAATGACCTAACGAGCCAAACCGCCCGTTTTCTTTATTGATATAAGTGACTGTGCCTATTCCCGAAACGTTATCCCTAACGAGAACGCCGATTTTATAGCGTTCGCAAGCCTTGTCTTTTACGGGAGCAAATTCAAAAGAAAGTTCTTCTTCTCCGCGTTTGACTAAGAAATTCGTTGATTTATCCTTATTTTTATTAAGAATTTCATTTAATTCTCCAACGGAATTGATTTCAATTCCCGCTACTTTGTAAATGATATCCCCAGCGCGAATACCCGCTTTCGCCGCAGGCGAAACAGGTCCTGCTTCCGTAATTACTTCGCATACGCCTATAATTTGCGCGCCCCCTGTTGAAAGGGTGAAGCCCGCTGGCATACCACCTACGTATACTTCGTATTTTTGTGTGTCCGCGTTAGCGGATACGTTGTTTATCCCACTAAACGCAAAACCGGAAGTCGCGAAAATTCCTATTAAAAAAGCACCAAACCTGCGCATAGTTTTCCTCCAATTAAAAGGTACTTTGTGCAATGTAAGGCACTTCTATTCTCTGTTATTACCTATAAACGGCAACGTTTTTTAACAATCCCGTTAAATTAAGGAAGATTTGTATTCCTTTGCCTGTTTTAAAAGTTCTTCCGCGTGTTTTTTCGCATATTCATCTTTCTCGTCCCCACCAAGTAATCTGACGATTTCACCGATTTTTTCTTCTTCGTTTAAACAGCGAATATAAGTGAGCGTTTTCTCTTGTTCTTCTTTCTTTTCAATCAAGAATTCACAATCGCTCATTGCCGCAATTTGCGCCAAATGCGATACGGCAATAATTTGCGTATTAACGGCGATTTTTGCAAATTTTTCCCCAACGACTTTAGCGGTTTTTCCGCTGATCCCAGCGTCAATTTCGTCAAATACGTAAGTAGAGATACCGTTTACGTTGGATAAACGGGTTTTTATCGCGAGCATAAAACGGCTCATTTCCCCACCGCTGATAATCTTTCCGAGCGGTTTTTTCGGTTCACCTGCGTTTGCGGAAAACAAAAAGGAAATTTCATCTAAACCGTTCAAAGAAACCTTTTCGATATCGTTTAAAGAATATTCGTTGAAAGCTACGGAAAATTCTGCGTGCGGGATATTCAAGGTTTTTAATTCGTTGACGACTAAACCGCAAAATTCGTTAGCGTACGTTTTGCGCAAAGCGGTCATTTCTTGACAGACTTTAAAAATATCTTTGTCTTTTTTCAAGCATTTATCCGTCAATTCCGAATATTTTGCATCACAATCGGCTAATAAATCGTATTTTTCCCGTATTTGTTGCAAAAATCTTTGAATTTCATCAACGGAAGAGCCGTATTTTTTCTTTAAGGTTTTAATATCGTCTAACCGCGTTTCGATTTCTTCCGCTTCGTTGGGGTCAAAATACAGCTCATCTCCTAAATCCGACAATGTTTCCGAAAGGTCTTCCGCTTCGATCGATAACGCTTCTATGCGCTCGAACGCTCTGTCGTATTCTTCGCCTAAATTCGAAATAGTAGAAATACTTCTTTTCGCTTGTCTAAGAGCGTCTAAAACGCCACCGTCAGCCGAAAAGGCTTCAAAAGATTCTTGAATGGAAGAAATTAAACGTTCTAAATTGTTCATTTTATTTCTTCGCGCCGTCAGCTCTTCTTCTTCCCCTTCCTTTAAGCCAACCCGTTCAATTTCGTTGATTTGAAACTGCAGAATATCTAACGTTCTGCCACGTTCTTGTTCGTCCCCGCCTAATATTTCGATTTGTTCTTTTAAAGCGCGTTTTTCGGAAAGTAAATCGGCTAATTTTTCTTTTTGTTCGGCGAGCTCTTGCCCGATCACTCCGTCTAAGGTCTTTAATTGATTACTTTCTTTCAATAAAAAGAAATGTTCGCTTTGCCCGTGTACGTCTACCATGTAATCGGTAATTTTTCTAAGCATTGCCACCGAAACGGCGTTCCCGTTGATTTTAATAGAATTTTTTCCATTTTCGGAAAAACGGCGGGAAATAATCACTTCTCCATCGCTTTCCACGTCCATTTCTCGAAGCTCGGTGATGGCTTTGCTTTTTTCAGGCAACAAAAACTCCGCTTTTACCATACATTCCGTTTCCCCGTAGCGAATCATCGTTCTATCCGCTTTTGCGCCTAAAACGAAATTAAGCGCGTCGAGAATGACCGATTTCCCCGCGCCCGTTTCCCCTGAAAGTACGTTTAATCCGTCCGAAAATTCTATTTCGGCAAATTCAATCAACGCTACGTTTTTGATGGTAAGTTTTGCAAGCATAGTAAGTTTCCTTATTTTACAAACTCGTGAATTTTATCCACGAGTAAAACGGCAGACTCGTTCGTATCACATACGATTAAAAGCGTATCGTCCCCCGCCACGCAACCGACGATTTCTGGATAGTTGAGTTTATCTACGACCGTTCCTGCATTCGATCCGTTTCCCGCAAGCGTTTTCACGACGACGAGATTTTGCGCACATTTAACCGTCAACACGCAATCGCGGAACAAACTTCTCATTTTGGGGGAAATTTCGTTTTCTCCGTTGCTAATATAAGCATAACGGTATTTTTTCTCTACGCCCGACACCTTATAAAGATGCAAATCTTTGATATCTCTCGATATCGTGGCTTGGGTGACGACGTAGTTCAATTTATTGAGTTCTTCGCATAATTCTTCTTGGGTTTCAATCTCTTTTCGCGAAATAATCTCTAAGATTTTCGCGTGCCTCGCCGTTTTTAACATGTTTTTCTCCTTATTTATCATATATCATTTGTTTAACTTATCCTTTATCTTACGGAAAAAATCCGATTCTTCACGAATAGGAAATTCGGCGGCAAACGGCGCTTTTTTAACGCGTAAGCTTTCGCCTGACGATAATTGTCCAACCGCCCTTCCGTCCACTAAAACTATCGTTTTTCCGCGCAACACGGAAATTTCAAACTGTTCGGAATCAGGGAATACAATCGGGCGTTTGTTCATAGAAAACGCACACACCGGAGTAAGTAAAAAGGCAGGCACTTCGGGGGTTAAAATTGCCCCGCCCGCTGAAAGCGAATACGCCGTCGAACCCGTTGGAGTAGAAATAAGTACGCCGTCCCCGCTTATTTCGTCGCTTCCGTCGCCAACCTTGATTTGAAGCTTTAATATTTGTGGCGCTTCTGGGTGCTTATCGTCGAAATACCGTTGCAAAGCAACTTCGTTTAAGGCGTAATGCGTTTCGCCGTTAAAGGTAAATTCCAACAGACTGCGCTTTAAAATACGACTTTCCCCTTTTTCCACGCTTTGTAAAAAAGGCAAAATATCCAACGCTTCCGTCTTTTCGTATTCAGCTAAAAACCCGAGCGTTCCGTAGTTTATTCCGATAACTTTAATGCGTTTTTGCGCGGCAATCGTCGTAGCGTGCAAAATCGCGCCGTCCCCACCGAGAACGATCAATAAATCTACGCCGTCAATTTCTTTATTTGCCGAAAACAACGTGGCTTGATAGCCGTTTGCTTGCAAAAAATCAACGAATTGTTCGTTGATATGCTGATTTTCCGTTTTCGTTGCGTTTCCGATTACCCCGATTTTCATTTGCAACCCCTTTTACGTTAATTCCCCTAACGAATTACGTCTGACAAAGTTCTTAATTTCTTCTACTATTTCCGTAAGATTTTTACTGCCCTGCCGTATCTTTTTAAGATAAAGAACGTATTCTATATTTTTCCCTTTTCTTATAGGTGCGTTGACGATTCCAAACGGATATAAACCGTTTTCAACGCAGTATCCGTATACTTTTTTCACGATTTCGGCGTGTGCGGACGGGTGAACGATTCCACTTTTGCCGATATGTTTATTTTCACATTCGAATTGCGGTTTTAATAAAACGACCGCAACCCCGTCTTCTTTGAGTATTCTTTCTATCGCGGGCAAAATCAATTTTAAAGAAATAAAGCTTACGTCCGTCGTTGCGCCGTCTATTTCGTCTGAAAAATGCATTTTTTCCAAATACCGAGCGTTGGTATCGTCTTTTACGACGACTTTTTTATTATTTCGAATACTTTCGTGCAATAAGCTTTCCCCAACGTCTATCGCATACACCTTTTTCGCGCCGTTTTGCAACAAACAATCGGTAAAGCCACCCGTGCTTGCGCCTATATCGGCAAAAATCAAATCTTTACAGGAAATACCGAAAGTATGAACGGCTCTTGAAAGTTTATACCCGCCGTTGGAAACGAAAGTTTCTTCTGTTTCTAAAAAAGACACGGTATCCGTTTCTTTAACTTCGTCTTTCGGCTTGCAAGCTTTTCCGTTTAACAGCACTAAGCCCTTTTCAATGGCTTCCGCCGCTTTCGTTCTCGAACCGAATTTTTCCGCGAAATACTTGTCCGCTCTCATATAAATCCTTCGATATACGCTTGAATTTCCGCGCTGTCAACGCCGTATTTTTTTTGCAATTCATTAACGCTGCCTTGCACGATAAACTCGTCTTTATAGGCAAAATTCCGTACCGTACAACTTTTTTTAGAGTGTATCACAGCCGTATTCACAGCTGAACCAAACCCGCCGATTTGCACGTTGTCTTCTATCGTGAGAATATGCTTACAATTTAAAGAAGTAAGGAAATTCAAATCCAAAGGTTTGACAAACCTTGCGTTAATAACGTGAAAATCTTTGCCTTTTGCTCGTACGTTTTTTAAAACTTCCATAGCAACCGTCAAGCATCTTTCCCCTGTTGCAAGCACCGCAACGGAAGAATTTTCGTCAGCTTTATGCAAATATTCCCATTTCCGCAAAGAAAGCCCGTTATCGTCTTTACTTTCAAATAAAATACGCCCTGCGCGGGGATAACGTATTGCCAAAGGGTGCTCAAACTCAACGCTAAATTCCAAAGCCTTTTTAAATTCTTCGGTGTCTTTCGGGCAAAGTACGGTTAAATTCGGAATCATAGAAAGATAAGATAAATCAAATACGCCTTGATGCGTTTCTCCGTCCGCCCCTGAAATACCCGCTCGGTCAATACAGAATACGACGGGCAAATCCATTGCGCAAACGTCGTGTATCAATTCGTCGAACGCACGCTGTAAAAAGGTAGAATAAATTGCATAATAAGGTTTTATGCCCTGCGTAGCCATTGAAGAACACAAAACGCAAGCGTTTTCTTCGCATATCCCCACGTCAAACGCGCGTTCAGGGAATTGCTGAAAAAAGCGTTCTAACCCCAAGCTTTCTTTCATTGCTGCCGAAACGACTGCAATACGTTTGTCTTTTTCCGCCAAACGGCATAACGTTTCCCCTAAAACGTGGGAATATTCTTGTTGTTTTGGCGATCCAACGGGCGGTACGCCATGCGTATCCGTTGGATGCTCTTCGCTAAACTCATAGCCTTTCCCTTTTTTCGTGGAAATATGAAGCAAAACGGATTGAGAAGATAATTGTTCTTTTGCTTCGGAAACTGCATCAAGCATTTCCGAAAGATTATTCCCGTCTTTTACGCCGATATAGCGTAAGCCAAACTGCTCCAACAATTTAACGCCGTCTGCTTTTTCTTTATCGAGCACGGAAAGAATATCGTGCATACCCCCTACGGTCGGGGAAATGGACATTCCGTTATCGTTTAAAACGATTAAAATACGGGTGTTTAAAATTTTTATACTGTTTAACGCTTCGTATACGAGCCCGTTATTAAACGAACCGTCCCCGATATAGGCGATTACTTGGAAATCTTCTTCTTTTAAATCACGAGCTTTTGCAATGCCGAGCGCGGCGGAAACGGACGTGCCGGCGTGCCCTGTGTCGTAAGCGTCGTATTCGCTTTCTTTGCGCTTAGGAAAGCCAGAAATTCCGCCCGATTGCCGAAGCGTAGAAAAACGGTCGGCTCTACCGCTCAAGAGCTTATAGGGATAGCATTGATGACCTACGTCAAACACGATTTTATCCTTAGGAAAATCAAAATGATACCATAAAGCAACGGTAGATTCCACAGCCCCTAAATTAGAAGCCAAATGTCCCCCGCATTGCATTACGGTTTCATAGATCGTTTCGCGCAATTCTTCACATAAATCGTTCAATTCGTTTACGGAAAGCGTTTTCACTTTTGAGCCGTCTAAGGATTGCAGCATTTTTTCTCCTTGTAAAATCAATGGGCGCGGTTGCGCACGAAGTCGATTAAGTCGTTTAAAAAGCGGGTGTCCCCGTCTACGCCGTCTAATACCGCGTGGCAATTCGTGGCGCAAATATCCGCATTTACGCGCGCATTTTCTAAGCCGAATACGCGTACGGCAGTTAATTTATTTTCTTCCTTATCTTTTCCGATAGATTTGCCGAGTTTTTCAAACTCGCCGACTTCGTCTAAAATATCGTCGGTAATTTGGAATAAATCCCCTAATAATTTTCCGAATGATTCTAAGGCAGGAAAGCTATGGTTATTCGCTAAAATACTTGCGATTGCAACGGGCGCAAGCAAAAGTTTCCCCGTTTTATGCGCGTAGATATAGGCAAGGTCGTCTTCCGTAAATTCACAGTTCTCCTTTGAGAAATACAGGTCAGCCGATTGCCCTGCTAACATACCGTAAATTCCTGCGCAATCGTTTAAATATTTGGACGCGTAGATATATTTTTCCCCTTTTAAGCACTCTTCGAAACAAATCGCATACGCCGAATTTAACAACCCGTCGCCCGCTAAAATCGCGTTCGCTTCGCCAAACACTTTATGGTTAGACGGCTTTCCGCGCCGAAAATCGTCGTTATCCATAGCGGGAAGATCGTCGTGAATAAGAGAATAGGTATGAATTAATTCAATCGCTAACGCAAACGGCAAAATTTCTTGCTTGTCCAGCCCTAAAACGTCCGCCGTCGCCAAAGCAAGCACGGGGCGAACTCGTTTTCCGCCGAGCAGCAAGCTATACGCCATACTTTCCCCTAAATGCGCGGGTTGAGTCTTTAAACTTTGGGCGTAAGTTTTAGTATATTCTTCAAAAAGGTTTTGATATTGCTCAAATTGAGAATGGAAGTTATACACGAACAGTTTTACTCCTTTCTTGCCGCAACGTAGGTATTATACATCAACATTGCAATCGTCATCGGCCCTACCCCACCCGGAACGGGAGTGATATAGCTCGCCTTTTCTTTTACGTTTTCAAAATCTATATCGCCGCATAATTTACCGTTTTCATCACGGTTGATTCCCACGTCGATTACTACCGCACCGTCTTTGACCATATCGGCTTTGACAAATTTAGGTTTACCGATAGCCGATACGAGTATATCAGCATTTCGACAGATTTCTTTTAAATTACGGGTTTTACTATGACAAACGCTAACCGTTGCGTTTGCGTTTAAAAGCAACAGCGCCATTGGTTTCCCTACCGTATTGCTTCTGCCTAAAACAACGGCGTTTTTACCTTCTAATTCAATCCCTTCTCGCTTGAATATTTGCATAACGCCGAGCGGAGTACAAGCAACCGTTTTTTCTTCGTGAAGAACGAGTTTTCCAAGATTTTCCGCTGAGAACCCGTCCACGTCTTTTTCCGTCGGGATTTTTGACATTGCAACTTCTTCGTCAAAACCTTTAGGCAAAGGTAATTGCAATAAAATACCGTGAATATTTTTCGCCTTCGCCAACTCATCTAACAAATCTTCCAAATCCTTTTGAGAACAGCTGTCGGGAAGTTCGTAGGAATAAGAAAGAATTCCCACTTCGGCGCAAGCTTTGATTTTATTTCGTACGTAAATCTGAGAAGCGGGGTCGCTTCCAACGAGCACGACCGCTAAACCAGGCTTTTCGGGTAATTTTTCAATTTTTTCTTTGAGCTCTGCGCGAATAGTCGCCGCGATTGCTTTTCCGTCGATAATCTTCATATTATTTATTGATAACGCCCGCAAGAACGCCGTTTACGAAATCTGCGCTCGTTTCGGTGGAATATTTTCTGGCAAGCCCTGCCGCTTCGGAAACGGAAACGACGGGCGGAATGTCGTCGAAAAATTTAATTTCCGCCATTGCAATCAACAAAATACTTTTATCCGTTGGATTGATACGGTTTTCTTTATAGTGATGACAAGCGGCTTCGATCTCGGCAATCAGCTCCGCGCGGTTGGTTTCCACACACGAAACGAGAGCCTTCGCAAAACGGATATCTTCTTCTTTTTCGAGCTCAAATTTATTGTAAATCTTTTTTCTAAAGGCTTCGCCGCTATCTTCGTTAAAGTGCTGAGAAAAAATAATATTCAGCGCGGCTTCTCTTGCAGCAGTTCTCATAGTTCTCTCCGTAAAAAAATTTCTTGCAAGACGAACTCCCTTTACGCGTTTGCGCAAAGGGAATTTTCTTTTTTATTCCTTAATTTCCAGCAGTTTCTTCCGTTTCTTCGTCTTCCTTTTCAGCCGGTGCAGACGGAGCGTCGCAAAATTCTACGTCCACGATATGAACGTCCACTTTCGCCACTTTATACGCCGTCATATTCTCTACGTTATGAATAACTGACTGTTGGATACGGTAAGCCAATTCGGGTACGTCGTAGCCGTATTTAGCCACGACGGATACGTCTGCGAACACAGCTTCTTTTTCAAAGCGGATACTAATTCCGCTTGTTTTAGAAGAAACGGGCAAAGCCCCTTCCACTTCCGTGACGGCGATCGCAACGATTTCTTTTACGATATCCGCGTTGTAGACGATTTTGCCACTTTGTATGTTCAATGAACCGAGTTTAATATTAGACATTCAAAAAAATCTCCTTAATATCTTACTCATATTATAGCACATCTTTTTGAATATTTCTACTATTTTAACGCATTTTCTTACATTTTTTCTTGAATTAGCTCTCGGAATATACAGGCATAATAATTACGTTCCCCGAAGCTACGCCCGTTTCGTCTTTCATCATATTATAAATAGAAAGAGCGGTGTCGAAATTAAGCTCCGAAGAATTGATGAATACGTTCACGTTTTCCGAAGACGTTGACACCGAAACGACCGCATCCGAAAAGCCCAGCGACTTGACCATATTTTCCAAAACGAGCTCTTTTTCCATCGCTTCAACGATTTCCATTTTCATTTCGGTCGCTTCTTCGTATTTTTCGTCCCCCGCTTCGTAGAGAGCAATTACGCTATCCAACTGAATTAATTCTTCATTGCGGGTGTTCGTTCGCTCCGCGCGATAGGTCGAAAAATAATTCGCAGGCGTGACGCCGCTTACGTTGCTGTCTACCGCTTGCGTGTTTGCAAGAACGAAATTAAACACGGCGGTTGCGCCTAACAACGCCACCAAAGAGCTCATAGCAATAATTTTCTTTTTGTTTGACATAATATTTCTCCTTTTATTCTTTTTTTAAATATATTTTTACTGATTTTTCCTGCGTTCCCAACGCGGCGGCAACCGCTTCACGAACGTCCATCATTACCCCTAAATCTCTTGCGCCCGTGCATACGACTACGACGCTTTGTACCCCTTCTTCCGTTTCACAAATCATCACTTCCGCTTCTCCTACCCCGTCGATTTGTTTCAAGAGCGCGCCGAGTTTTCTTTCCGTTTCCGTTTGCGAAGCGGAAACATTTGAAACGCTTTTCGTTTCTTCCTTATCAAAAAAGACTTTCCACGAAGCGAACGCAAGCACGAGCGCAATCGCAAACAAAATCAAGATTTCTTTCTTTTTTCCTTTAAAAAAATCTTTTATTGAATTGTTCTTATTCTCCTGATACAAATTCCACCTCGTTTATCCCCGTTTCTATCACGAGTTCTTTAAGCGTTTGTTTTTTCTGTTCGTTTACGTTCTCGTTTGCCGTTAAAAGAGCTTTATAAAT
>JAEIGA010003362.1_pt1 | contig 25103 bp, 27 predicted proteins | sample 9270691 | NCBI WGS metagenome assembly JAEIGA01 (sample SAMN17057246, study PRJNA624740) | gut metagenome | biome: biome; isolation source: fecal sample | host: Bos grunniens | place: China: Xizang | collected 2019
ATTGTATCGATACCATACATTCTAGCTAAGAGGTGAAAATTATGAGAATCGCAAAAAATGTCATTTTAATGGGTTTAGGAGCTGCTTCAGTATTAGCATATCAAAGATATGGTGAAGAAGCTGCTTGTGCTGCTAAAGAAATGGTAGATAAAAAAATTAAAAACCTAAGAAAAATGGATGAAAAGTTAGAAGATATGATGTAAGAAAAGAACCTTTATGGTTCTTTTTTTATTTTTTTTTAAGAAAAAAAAGGAAAGCAAGTATAAAGCATCGTAAGATATAAGTGAGGAGGTGAGAGAGAGTGAAAAACAAATACCCCTTCACAAAACAAGAAGGCTTAAAAGACTGCGGAGCAGCATGTATGCAGATGATAATAAAATATTATGATGGTTATATAAGTATTGAAGATTTAAATAATCTTCTTGAAACTACCAAAGAAGGAGTATCAGCATATAAAATAATTGAAACATTAAAACTATTAGGTTTTAATGCTCAAGGTATAAAATGTAAGCTAGAAGAGTTAAATAGTTCATCTTTTTTTCTTCCAGCAATTGCACATGTAACAATAGATAAAAAATATGAACATTATGTTGTTATTTATAATATTAATTTTAAAAAGAAAAATTTAGTCATTGCCGATCCCCAATCGAAACTAAAAAAATTAACATTTGAAGAATTTAATCAAATCTTTAACAACATAATATTAACTATGTATCCAGTAAAACCAATCGAAAAAAGAAATATTAACCCATCGTTTAAAAACTATATAATAAGTATAATACTAAACTTAAAAGAAGAAATTAATTTTTTAATTTTATCAACCTTTATATATATGATATTATCATTATCTATATCATTTTATATGAAAGTATTATTTGACAGAATTTATTTCACACGAAAAATTCTTATTCTTATATACACATTCTTCATAATTTCAAAACTAAATCAAATTGCAATAAATTACCTAAGAAATAAAGTGTTAATAATTCTTAATATGAAAGTAGATAGTAAAATAAGCCTTAATATATTCGGAAAATTACTCTCGCTTCCATATAGCTATTATCGTAATAAGACGTGCGGAGAAATAATTACAAGGTATACTGAACTTAGCAAAATAAGAGAAGCATTAAATAAAATTATACTAACAATATTACTTGATCTACCCCTAACTATTATATCGTGTATTGTTATGTATATATTAAGTCCTAAACTTTTAAGTATCGCTATTATAATTATGCTATTTTACTCTATAATTGTAATAACTTTTAATAAAATCCTTAAAATAAATATTGAAAAAGTACAATGTTATGACGCCGAAAAAAACTCTATTTTAGTTGAAAGCATTAATAGTTTTGATACAATTAAAGGTTTAAAAATTGAAAAAAATATTAATAAAAAGTTTGAACATAAATATATAAAATATCTTAAACAAATAGCCAAAACAGATGAACTTTTAAATATACAAACTAGTTTAAAAACATTAGTTGGTGAAGTAGGAGAAATGACACTTTTATTTATAGGTATTTTACTAGTAAAAGAAGGTGAAATAAGTATTGGAACACTTCTTTCGTTTAATTCAATATCAGGTTTTTTCCTAGCCCCAATAAAAAACCTTTTAAATTTAGATTACACTATAATAGAAGCCAAAAAAATAATTAAAAGAATCTCTGAAATGACTTTTGATGAAGATGAAACAAAAAAAATATATGCTAATGGAAACATAAAAATTGAAAAGCTAACATTCAGTAGAGCGAGTAAAATAATATTAAAAGATATAAACATAAATATTAGTAAAGGTGAAAAAGTAATTATTACTGGACAAAGTGGTAGTGGTAAATCCACCTTATTAAAAATACTAATGAATTATTATAAAGATTATGAAGGCAGAATCCTAGTTGATAACCACAACATTAATGGACTTGATCTAAAAATAAATTACATATCCCAAAACGAGAAATTATTTACTGATACACTTTATAATAATATTGTATTTGATAATAGCAATGATTTTAATAAAATTGTAGATATATGTTATATAGATGAATTAATAGACTCACACCTAGGCTATAACAAAATCCTTAATGAAGATGGATTTAATATATCAGGTGGTCAAAAACAAAGAATTGTCTTAGCAAGAACTTTAATAAAACCATTTGATATATTGTTAATAGACGAAGGTTTAAATCAAATTGATGTAAATTTAGAAAGAAAAATATTAAAAAAAATATTTAAAGTTTATAAAGATAAAACAATAATAATAATTTCACATAGATTAGAAAATCTTGATTTATATGATAGATTAATAACAATAGAAAAGGGACAAATCACTCGTGATTTAGAAAGAAATGGAAAACATAAAATACATACATAATAACAGTTACCTTATAGATAAATTAAATATTAAAAAAGAAAAAAATAAACTATATATAATTATTTTTATAATACTAATTCAAATATTAATTTTAACAAATTTTAAATTTACACAAACAATTTCTTTTGAAACAAAAAATAAAAATATAACTCTTGGCATAAAAACAAAAAATATTGATTTATATATAAATAACATTAAATACAAGAAAAAATTAAATATTAGTATGGAAAATCATCAATATCAGCTAAAAATTGATTTAAATAAATATAACAATAAAAGAATAAAGATAAAAGTTAACGAGAAGTTAAGCATCTTAGATTCAATTTTATATAATATAAGAAAGGATTTGTATAATGAAAGAACTAAGTAAAAAAGAATTATTAGAAATTAAAGGTGGCGGTGCTGGTACAATGCTCATTATAGTTGCGGGTATTGTATTCCTAGTTGGAGTCATAGATGGTTATGTAAGACCACTCGGATGTAATTAAAGGAGGATTTATGAAACTAACAAAACAAGAATTATTAGAAATCAAAGGAGGAGCTATATCAGGAACACTAATTAATGGAATAATAAAAGGTGTAAATTCATTTCTCAATTTAGGAAGAAGTGTAGGCTCAGCCGTGCGAAGAATCAGTGAGGGAAATATATGCCCACTATAATTAATTACGTAAAGAAAAATACCAAAAATATAATCATAATTATAGCAGCATTATTAATGTTACCACTTGTCGGTTTTCTAACTGAAACAATTTATCATTTAGGAACTATATGTGGAACATATATTAGAATGCTAATAGAAAATGGAGTGTGCTTTTAAGCATACTCCTTTTATATTATTATAGAAATTATAGATTTTTTATAAAAATCACTAATAAAGAGAATTTATAATGATATTCTCTTTTTTCTTAATTTAAATTACTTGTTTATATTAGTAATTTAGTGTATACTTTTAAATGAATAGAGGTAGTTATGAAAGTTTTTATTAATAAATTATTTTTTGATAATTCAAACAATTCTATAATTCAGTTTATTAGATATTTCTTTGTTGGTGGGATAGCCGCTGCTTTTAATATAGGAACGTTATATTTAATTTCTGAATTTTTGAATTTTAATCTTGTTATAGCCAACATTATAGCTTTTATAATAGGGCTATTAGTTAATTATTTTTTAAGTAAAAAGTTTGTTTTTACAGACGATAATTCAATGAATAAACTATTTGAAATTATGATGTATATAATAATCGGAGTATTAGGTTTAATATTTGATACTTTAGTATTATGGATATTAACTCGTAAATTTAAAATCTATTATATGATTTCAAAAATAATTTCTACATTACTAACTTTTATATGGAATTTTGGTGCTAGAAAAATACTTTATGAAGTATTTAAATAGGGGGAGTAAATATGAAAAAAAATGTTGTTATTATTGGTGCCGGTCCTGCAGGCTTATCTGCAGCATATAAATTACTAAAAGAAAGTAAAAACTATAATGTTATTATTTTAGAAGCATCTAGAGATATAGGTGGTATTTCTAAAACTGTAAAGTATAAAGGTAACAGGATGGATATTGGTGGTCATAGATTTTTTACTAAAGATAAAAGAGTACTTAAATTTTGGAAAGAAGTCATGCCTATACAAAGTAAACCAGCTTTTGATTATTTAAAACTTGGAAGAAATGTTAAAGTTAATGTTAAAGGACTCGATCCTGAAAAGAATGAAGATGTTATGCTTGTTAGAAATAGATTATCTAGAATTTATTATTTAAATAAATTCTTTGATTATCCAATTAGTTTAAAATGGCAAACATTTAAAAATTTAGGACTAGTAAGAACTATAAAATCAGGTTTTAGTTATTTAAAATCTATGGTTATTAAAAAAAAGGAAGACTCATTAGAGAACTTTTATATAAATAGATTTGGTAAAACATTATACTCATTATTTTTTGAAAAATATACTGAAAAATTATGGGGAAGAACACCAAAAGAAATAAGTGCAGACTGGGGTGCTCAAAGAGTTAAAGGTTTATCTATAATAGTTGTTCTAAAAGATACTTTATCTAAAATATTTAATATAAAAAGAAAAAAAATTGAAACATCTCTTATTGAAGAATTTTATTATCCAAAATATGGACCAGGACATTTTTGGGAAACTGTAGCTAAAAAAGTAGAGAACATGGGCGGAAAATTAATAAAAAATAGTAAAGTTACAAAAATTAATTTTAAAGATGATAAAATACTATCTGTTGAAACTACTAGTGGAATTTATAAGGCAGATATCTTTATTTCATCAATGCCTTTAAAAGATTTGATAAATTCACTTAATGGTAATCAAGAAATATCAAATGATATCATTAGAATAGCAAATGGGCTTCCATATAGAGACTTTGTTACTGTTGGGTTATTAGTTGATAAACTTAAAATAAAAAATGAAACTAATATCAAAACATTAGGAAACATAATACCGGATTGTTGGATTTATGTTCAAGATGAATCAGTCAAATTACTTAGAATACAAATCTTTAATAACTGGTCTCCATATATGCTTGAAGATCCATATAAAAATGTATGGATAGGAGCTGAATATACTTGCTCTAAAGAAGACAAATTATGGAATATGAGTGATAAAAATACTAAGAAATTTGTTGTATCTGAATTAGAAAAAATTGGAATAATTGAATCTAGTTCTGTTCAAGACTATCACGTAGAACGAATTGAAAAAGCTTATCCTTCTTATTTTGATACTTATTCAGAAATAGATACATTAGTTAATTATATTGATAAATTATCAAATCTATACTGTGTTGGAAGAAATGGACAACATAGATATAATAATATGGATCATTCTATAATTACATCATTTGAAGCTGTTAATAACATTATTAAAGGCATCAGTGATAAAAGTAATATATGGAATGTTAATACTGAAAAAGAATATCATGAAACAAAAAAATAAACTAGTCTTTTGACTAGTTTATATTTGTCATTGTAAGCATAAAATTTATAAGTATACTAATAATTGCAAAGACTTTATATGCTGATGATAAACTTTTGTTTTTTGATATTTTTAATATATATAAAGATAAAATTACAATTATAAAATAAAATAAATAATTAAAATCAAGCATATATCTTCCTATTAAAGCTCCAATTCCTGATGAAAATAAGATAAGAAAGAAAGCTAAACCAAGTGATAAAACAATATATATTTTTAATTCTTTTTCCTTAATATATTTAAATATTTTTGGAATAAATAAAATTGTAAATCCTAAAATTGATGTTACCATTACACCGCCACCAATGTCTTCAATATTAAAATCAGTAACAATAGAAAGTGTAGATCTTATTCCTTCAATTTTAAATGGATATAAAGATAAATTTATTTTACCAAACAAGTAATTATATAATCCAAATATACTATTAATAAAGGAAAATTTATAATTAGATAAATTATTAGTTGTTAATTGATAAGCTATTCCAAAATCAAAAATAGAACCAAAACGAATATAATTTATATACATTGTAATAATTCCTACAACACTATAAGGAATTACAAGCAAAATAAAATCTTTAAATTTAAATTCTTTTCTTCTTATTTGATTAATTAATTTTGGTAAAATTAATATTGAACAAAATAAGAAAGTAGGCCTACATAAAACAGATAATGCAAGTAAGAAATATCCTATAAAGTTTTTAAGTTTATCATTATTAAATAGAACCATATATAGTCCAAATACAACATGCGCATATGCTGCTAAAGAAACTAATTCATAAAATTCTGGTCTATGCATACACCATAATATTTTACTTCCAAAAATAATAAATAAAAATGAAATTATATATAAAGAAACACTAATGTTTTTAAAATATTTTTTAATGATTTCATTATATAATTTAAAAGTTCCCACTATAGCAAGTACAGCATATATAAGACATGCTATAGGAGTAGTTAAGTAATCTCCAGTTATCAAGTTATATGGAAGAAGTAATGATATAATAGGCCAAACTCCAAAATAACAATAATATTTCCCTTTATAATAAGAAGCATCCCATAAATAATCAAAATCTCTATTAGAAGAATCATATGGGTTAATAGATTCTTTTAAACCATCACTTACAGGAACATCTAAATATAATTTACCTTCTTTTATAGCATTAGTATAATGATATTCATATAAATTACCAAAATCATATAAATTATTTATATATGAAAAACAAAAACTAACACAGATAATTATTAAGATACATAAAGTTGCTATAATAGCTGAATTATGATCGAGACTTTTAAAATTTATTTTTTTATTTTTAGATGAAAAACAAAAAAATAAAAAGATTATTATAACATTTAACAAAATATTAAAATTAAATTTTACATCCGGATTTAAAGTTATACTTTTAATATCTCCATTTATAGCATTAATTTTTAAACTATCAGTATTGCCATTGATTGATACAGGAACATATAATTCATTTGATTTAACATTATTATTATAATAAGGTTTATTAAAATGTTCAAAGTTTTCAAAATCTTTATTAATATAATAAATTGAAAGTTCTGTTGGTGTTTCATTAAATTTAATTTTAATTAAATTTATTTTTTTATTAATATTCTTTATTTCATATGAATTATGTTCTTTTACCATTTCTTTATTACTATATGTGATTGGTTTAGTTTTAGTAAATAAATTACATATATAATTATAATTAGTAAAAATATTTACTATTATTAAAGTTAGTATACATATTATTAATGTAATTTTATGTGTTGTGATTTTTTTCATTTTATACCCTCCTGAGGATAATTATAACAAATGGTAAATTAAAATTATATATAAATTTTAAATTTTTTTTCTTTTTTCTTGTTTTAATTTTGAAATAGTAGTATAATATCATTTAGTTGAGAAGGGAGGGATATTGAATGACAAAAGTAATCGTACGTAATGGTAATGTTGATGGTGCACTTAGAACTATTAAACAAAAAAATGCTAAAGATGGCCTCCTAAAAGCTGCTCGTGAAAGACAAGAAGGATATATGAAACCGGGAGTTAGAAAAAGAAAAGAAAAGAAAGAAGCTATCCGTAATGCTAGAAGAAATGCTAGAAGATATAACTAATAGCTTTTCTTCTTTTTTAATTAAAGGAGTGAAACTATGAGACAAACAATATTAAATGCTATTATCGAAGCAATGAAAGCAAAAGATAAAGAAACATTAGCTGTACTTCGTATGGTAAAAGGTGCAATGCAACTTGAAGAAATCAATACTAAAAAAGAATTAGACGATGTTGAAATGACTCAAATATTATCTAAACAAATTAAAACTAGAAAAGATTCAATTGTTGAATTTGAAAAAGGCGGAAGACAAGATTTAATTGATCAAGTTAAAAGTGAAATTGCAATTTTAGAAAAATATATGCCAGAACAAATGAACGAAGAAGAAATTTCTAAAAAAGTTTTAGAAATCTTTGCTGAAGTTAATCCTACAGGACCAAGTGATATGGGTAAAATCATGGGAAAAGCTGCGCCACTATTTAAAGGTAAAGCTGATATGGGATTAGTTAATAAAATTATTAAAGAAAAATTAAATAATTTATAAAATGGATTAAATTTTTTAATCTATTTTTTTTTATTTATTATGAGCATGTTTATTTTGCACTTTAATAATAATCATTTATATAATAAACAATAATAAATTTTTTTGAAAAAAGTTAATGTTTTAAGCCAAAAATTGTTGTAATACAAAATAATTGTGTTATAATATTATTGGCTTTTTTTAATACACACAAATGTGGATTCTCAAGTCTAGTGCCAAATTTGGTGATTTGAGATTTGAAGCATTTGGAGGAAAAAAACAAAAGGAGGAAGAAAAATGTCAGTTGTTTCAATGAATTATTTATTAGAAGCTGGTGTTCACTTTGGTCATCAAACTAAAAGATGGAACCCAAAAATGAAAGAATACATCTTTACTTCAAGAGATGATATTTATATTATCGATTTACAAAAAACTGCTAAAAAAATTGAAGAAGCTTATGCAGCTTTAAATAAAATTGCAGCTAATGGTGGTAAAGTTTTATTCGTAGGTACAAAAAAACAAGCAGTAGAAGCTACTAAAGAAGAAGCTGCTAGATCAAACTCATTCTATGTTACAGAAAGATGGTTAGGGGGAACTTTAACTAACTTCAGAACTATTAGAAAAAGAGTTAAAAGATTAGAAGAAATCGAAAGAATGGAAAAAGATGGTACTTTTGAAGTATTACCTAAAAAAGAAGTTATTGGTCTTAAAAAAGAATACGATAAATTAAACAAATTATTATGTGGTATTCGTGGAATGTATAAATTACCAGAAGCTATGATTATCGTTGACCCTTCAAAAGAAGACATCGCTATCAAAGAAGCTCGTAAATTAAATATTCCAGTATTTGGAATCGTAGATACTAACTGTGATCCAGATATGGTAGATTATGTTATTCCAGGTAACGATGATGCTATTAGAGCTGTTAAATTAATTTTAGGAGTTTTAAATAATGCTATCGTTGAAGCTAATGGAGGACAAATTGTTAACTATGTTTCTGCTGATGAAAAACAACCATCAGATATTATGCAAAAAGCATTAGAAACTGTTAAACCAAAACAAGAAAGAAGAAGAAATTTCAATAACGATAAAAAACCATTCAAAAAATTTAATAATGAAAATAGAGGACCTAGAAAAGAATTTAAAAAAGATGAAACAGTAAAACCTAGAGAAGCTAAAACTGTTGAAAAAAAAGCCGAAGTTAAAGAAGATTTAACTGAAAAAACAGTTGCTGAGTTACGTGATTTAGCTAAAGCTAAAGATGTAAAAGGTTATTCAACAATGAAAAAAGCAGAATTATTAGATGCTTTAAAATAAATATAAACTAAGATGATTTATTAAATCATCTTTAATTTTAAGAGAGGAATTTAAATATGATAAGTGCTAGTTTAGTAAAAGAATTAAGAGAATCTACTGGTGCTGGTATGCTTGATTGTAAAAAAGCTTTAGAAGCTACAAACGGGGATATCGATGCTGCAGTTGATTGGTTAAGAGAAAAAGGTATTTCTAAAGCAGCTAAAAAAGCAGATCGTATTGCTGCTGAAGGTGTTGCTGCAATCGTTGCTGAAGGTAATGTTGCTGCTATCGTAGAAGTTAACTCAGAAACTGACTTCGTTGCTAAAAACGAAGAATTTACAAGCATGGTTGATGAAATAGCTAAAGCTATTATTGCTAACGATGCTGAAACAGTTGAAGATGTATTAAAATTAGAATCATCAGTAGGAACTATTGAAGATTTAATTATTGCTAAAACATCTAAAATTGGAGAAAAATTAAGTTTCAGAAGATTCAAAAAAGTTGTTAAAGCTGATAATGAAAACTTTGGTGCTTATATTCATATGGGTGGAAAAATTGCTGTATTAACAGTAACTGCTGATGCTAGCGAAGAAGTAGCTAAAAATGTTTCAATGCATGCAGCTGCTATGAGACCACTTTATGTTAGAAAATCAGATGTTCCAGCTGAAGTTGTAGAAAAAGAAAAAGAAGTTCAAAAAGAAATCGCTATGAATGAAGGAAAACCTGCTGAAATTGCTGAAAAAATGGTAATGGGTAGAATTCAAAAATTCTTCAAAGAAATTTGTTTAGAAGAACAAGCATTCGTTATGGATGGAGATATTTCTGTATCTACATACGTTAAAAACAACGGAGGATCAATCAAAGATATGATTCGTTACGAAGTTGGTGAAGGTATGGAAAAAAGAGAAGAAAACTTCGCTGAAGAAGTTGCAAAACAAATGCAAGGAAAATAAGAGATTTATATCTCTTTTTTTTTGTCAAAAAAAGAGATATATTACATATATTAAATTAGGTGGTAGAGCAAATGAAAGAAGAATTTAAAAATTTTGTTAAACAAAATCCTGTTTTAATAAAATATATTAAATCAGGAGAAATGACATGGCAAAAATTTTATGAGATTTATGATTTATATGGTAGTGATTATAATGCGTGGAAAGAATATTTAAAAGAACCAGCAAAAGAAGAAGTTAGAAGTCAAACTCCCGATTTTCTATCATTTGTAAAAAGTTTAGATATGGACAAAATAGAAGAAGGAGTAAATAGTTTGCAACGTGTGCTAGGTGTTATAAGTGAAATGGCTGTGAAAAATACAACTGAAACTCCTAAATACAAACCAAGACCATTATATAAGCATTTTGATGATTAATGAATTTAGATGTTCAATTTAAATTAAATCAATCACCAAATTATATTACATATTTAAGATACAATTCACATTGGTATAAAATTTTAATGCGAAATCCTGAAAAAATAAATGATTTTATAAAAGAATTTAAAGAATTTAATCGCATTCAAAAACAAGAAAAATTAAAAAGAACACTTGAATATATTGAATTTTTTCAAAGTGTTATGTCTAAAGTCTAAAATATGATATAATTATAAAGGTGATTTTTATGCGTATAATTAGTGGTAAATACAGAGGGACAGTTTTAAATGGTCATAATATTGTTGGTACAAGACCAACAATGGATAGAGTTAAAGAATCATTAGTTGCTATGGTTCAAACTAAACTTAAAAATGCAGTAATATTAGATTTATTTACAGGTAGTGGTTCTGTTGGTTTAGAAATGATTAGTAATGGTGCTAAATGTGCCTATCTTGTAGATAAAAATCCAAAAGTTATCGATGTATTAAAAAAGAATTTAGTTAAACTAAATCCAGATGAAGAAGTCAACTTAATAAAAAAAGACTTTAAAGATGCATGTAGATACTTTAAAGATAATAATATAAAATTTGATATCGTCTTCTTAGACCCACCTTATGAACTAAATTTTATAAATCCATCAATCCAATTAATAAAAGAATATAATTTATTAAACGAAGAAGGATTAATAATATGTGAAAGTGAATTTGAAGAAGTAGAGAATCATGGTTATGAAGTTTATAAAGAAAGAAAATATGGAAGCAAAAAAATTATAATTTTAAAAGGCAATAACTAGACTATTGTCTTTTTTATTGTTATACTTATTATGGTGATTATATGAAAAAGAATTATGCTTATTTACCTTTTTGGTTTCTATTAATATTACCACCATTAGTATTATTAACTGGAATTATGAATTTTGTAATGTGTGTTATAGCACTTATCATTGGAGCTCTTATATTAAAAGTAAGTGATCCTTTTAGTGTATATTATAAAAATATATGGAAATTATTTGTACTTTCCATTTTAGGTGGTTTTTTAACTGCTTCAGGATATGGTATTGCTGAATGTTTTAGAGGTAATAAATTTATTTTAAAAAATTTAGTTACACCACTTGAATATAATCCATATAAAAATGTTATAAGTTTTGGATATATGATTTTTTTATTTGTATTAATATTTTTTATACTTTATATGCTTATAAAAAGATTAATTGTAAAAAATATAGGATTGGAAGAAAAAAGAAAAATGGCATCCTTTATATTAACATTATTTATTATGCCTTATTTATTTTTTATGCCTAGTACAATGTTCATAAAACCAAATAAATCAAATCTAGATGATTTTATTGGAACAATTATGAAAGACAAAACATCTATTGTCCAAATTATGAAAAATTTAGCACTTACAGAAAATATTAGTTCATATACATTAGTAACTAATAAAGAACCTTATACTCTTCATATTTATTTAGAAGATATTGAGGCTGGATTTATCAAAAACTTTGAAATGGATGCTGCAACAATCTTTTTAGTTATTAAAGATGTTAATGAAGTAGTATATCATTTAAATGGTATTACATATACATATGACATCAATAAAATAAATAGTATTTTTGGTAATATTAAAAAAACATCTTTAAATGAACTTCAACATAGATATGGCGGAAAAGAATTTAAAAATTATGTATATTTAGGTAGACTAAATGATTATGATGTATTTGATGAATCTGAATTTTGTGAAGAAGAAATTCAATTAATTCACGAATATAATGGAATGCATTATTATATGTCATGTACTAAACCTGAAGATATTAAACTATATAAAAATGGTCTTAGAATTATGTCACTTCAAGATGCATTAAAAAAAGAAAAAATAAATACTGATGATTTATTAAATAGTGATCTTATAATAAGTATTACTGGAGATGAGGAGGATCAAAATGAAAGTATTGATAAGTGATTTTGACAACACCTTTTTTACAGATAAATATTTAGAAAATATTGAAGCAATACAGGAATTTGTAAATAAAGGTAATAAATTTGTAATTGCTACTGGAAGACCTTTATATTTATTAAAACCTGATATTCAAGATTTAAATATTCCATATTCAAATTTAATTTGTAGTGATGGAACAATTATTTTTGATCGTGAAGATAAAATTATATATCGTGAAACAATTAATCCGAAAATTGTAAAAAAAATAATTAATGAATTAAAAGAAAATCCATATGTAGAAGATTGGTATAATAATGAAGCATATAAATTTTCAAAAGATGAAGATGCACCTTCAAATGGAATTTTAGGTGTACCAAAAGATAAAGAAAAAGTGGCTGAATTAATTGAAATATTAAACAAAAAGTATCCAGATACACATTCTTATTTAAGTCATAAATGGCTAAATATTTTAAATAAAGAAACTAGTAAAGGAACAGGAGTAGAAGCGCTAATGAAACTTAACAACTGGGCTATTGATGAAATAATAACAATTGGAGATGAACTTAATGATGTTCCTATGAATGCTATTTTCAATAGTTATACATTTCATTATGCAAATGAAGAATTAAAAAGTGTAAGTACATATGTTGTTAATGATTTTAAAGATGCTTTAAAACATATTTATGAAAACAATTAGTATTAAACAACCATGGGTTTCACTTATTATGAGTGGAGATAAAAAATATGAGTTTAGAACATGGAAAACAAATTATAGAGGGCCTTTATATATTCATGCTTCTAAAGCATATAAAAAAGAACTAGTAAATAATTTTGATAATATTAATTTACAATTAGGTGAAATAGTAGGGGAAGTAATTCTAGAAGATATTATTGAATTAAATGAAGATAATATTGAAGCAATTTATAATGAAAATCCAAAAGTTTATAAAGGTGTAAAAACTGATTACAAATATGCTTGGGTTTTAAAAGAACCTAAAAGAATTACTCCAATTAAAGTTAATGGTAAATTAGGGTTATGGGAATATGAAAAAATAGATGAATAATTTCATCTATTTTTTTAGAGTTTTTTCTTTGTTTTTTTCTTCTTCTTTTTGTTCTAAACCTAAAAGAACACTTTTTAATTTCTTTAATTCATTAATATCATTAGCGCGTGCTATTTGTTTTACTTTTTCTAATTTTTTCTTTTCTGGTTTAATTTCTAATTCTATTTTTTCAATTTCTTGATTCGTACTATTTTTAGCTAATTCTTTTTCATTGTCAATCTTTTTATATTGATATGCTGTTAGTGCTTGTATTCCAAATGTCGCAACTAAAATACTATTTACAGCAGCAGTACTAATAAATCCACCAGCCACAAATATATAAGCACAAGCTAGGGCAATTGATAAACTAGCTGTTTTAAGTTTTCCTAAAACTGTTGTTCGAGGAACGTTTCCTTTAATTTTTGAGTCAGTGTTTATTTTTCCTATTAAGGCTTCTAATGCAATATTGCCTATAATAAGTGGGTTAGTAATAACTAATGGAAGAGCTAAACCTGTTGCAAATATTTTGTCAACAATAGGATCTAAATCTTTACCAAATTCACTTACAGCATCTAATTTACGAGCAAAATATCCATCAACAAAATCTGTTGCTTCAAAAAGCATAGTAAAGAAAACTGCTAGAGGTAAATTCCCTGAAAAAGCTGCAGGAACAATAAATAATGGTGCTATAAGTCTTGAAGCAGTAAGTAAATTAGGAATTTGTTTTTTTCTTTTATCTTTATCTTTTAAATCAGAAAAACAATTTTTGATATCATCTTTATATTTTTCATAAAACTCTTTGTACATCATAATTCCTCCCTTAATGTACGCTGTATTATAAATAAATTAATTTATAAAGTCAATTGATATTTTATTTTTATATAATTTTTGATATAATTTATATAATAGGAGGTTAGCCTTTATGAATAAGAAAATTATTTCTTTTTTATCAACGATTATGCTACTTATATCAATTCTTCCATTTATACCTATAAAGGTAAACGCGGAAGAATGTATTTATGAAATTAAAATATCATATCCTGATAGAGATGTTGGTTTATCGTGTTATCAAAATTACAATGATGCATTAACTGCAATGAATGAATATCCATCAACAGAAATGGCAGTAGCCACAATTGTTAAAAATGGAACTATAATTAATGCTAAATATGCTTTAGCTAAAATAGATGTTGAAAATAACAACATTATATATAATACAGGAGAAGGATTTAAAAGAATATATTCAACAAGTCAAGCAGCATATTATCAAGGGACAAGTACATTATCAAGTACATACTTAACATATATTGCATCAACTTGGGGTTCTGAAGCTGCTTTTCTAGATTATGAACCAACATATGATACAATAAAAATTAAAATTAGTGGTGTAACTGGTTATATCAAAAAAAATCAATCAATTTTAGTACCAATATCTAAATTTTATACTGCTAATCATCATTATCCTAATAATTATCCTACAATTAAGACAACAAAATCAGGAATTAGACTTAGACAAGGACCTGGTCTTGATTATGAGCAAATTGAAAATTATGCATCAGGTGAAAATAATACATACCGATATTATCCATCATATACAACAAAAGATGATCAGTATACATGGTATAAAGTTAAATTTAATGATTCAGTAGAAGGTTGGCTTGCATCAGCTAATAATGAATCATGGATTATAGATATAAGTAAACTTTTAAATGATACATATTATTTTACTAATAATGATATTTTATATCATCATATTCATAAAGGTGAATATTTTTCTGATGTAAATATGACATTAGGAACAGCACCTTTTGAATATAAAGAAGAAAAAGTAAAAACATATATTTTAACTAATTCAACAGGTTTTAGTTTAGATGCTAATAACCGTTATTATAGTTTTGATGGAAATTATTTTTATACAACATTTAAAGAAATGATAGATGATTATCGTAATGGAAATTATAATAATTCTTTAAATAAAGATAATCCTCATTATCCATATTTTATGTATGTACCATCAAGAGCTAAAACAAATTATCAAGCTAATACATTTAATCAAATGATTATAAATCAAGGTTATTCAAGTTTTCCAGTCAATCCAAAAAGTTATGTTGATCCAACAACACAATCGTTTGTTAAAAATTTAGGTTCAACATCAATGATGTACGGAATAGGTGAATATTTAATAGCTGCTCAAAATAAATATGGGTCAAATGCTTTAAGTATTTTCTCAGCAGCTGCTCGTGAATCAGGATATGGTAGAAGTGTAATAGCATATTATAAAAACAATTTATTTGGTATGGGAGCTGTTGATGGTAATGCTTTTAATGCAGCTTATTCATATGATTCTGTAAATGATTCAATTATTGATTATAGTAAAAAAATTAGTGTTAGTTCATATTCTAATATTAATGACTATAGATATAATGGAACACATTTAGGTAATAAATTAAGTGGTTCACAAGTACAATATGCATCAGATCCATATTCTGGTGAATCTTCAACAGGTTCAGCATATTCACTTGATTTAAGTAATGGACAACTTGATAATTATTCTAATACTCTTGGAATTAAGAATAATAATCAACTTGTTAATGTTTATTCAGAACCAAGTAAAACATCTAGAGTTTTATATCAAACTAAAAATAATGCTAATGGTAGAATACTTACTAATTTATCATTTATTGTATCAGATAAAGTAACAGTATATGAGGATGGTAAATATCAATCATATTATAAAGTATTTACTGATCTTACTTTAAATGATAATAGAGTAGTAGACACAACAGCATATTATAATTTTGAAAATTGTTATGGTTATATAAAAGAAGAGGATTTATATGTAAGAAATCATCAACCTGAAATTACTGCTGAAAACTTTGAAATAGAGCAATTTGAAACATTTAAAATTAAAGCTACAGCTAAGGATTATGAAAATGGTGATTTAACTGATAAAATAACTTATGAAGGTGATATTAATACTGATATCCCAGGTGATTATAAAATTACATATACTGTATCTGATGAAGAAAGATTTTCAACATCTAAAACTGTTACTGTTACAGTTAAACCAACAGATGCGCCTATATTTAGTTTAGAAGACGTTTCTATACCTCAATATGTAGAATATGATCCAATGACAGGTGTTACTGCAAAGTCACGCTTAGAAGGTGATTTAACAGACAAAATTGAAATAATTGATGGAGAGTTAAACGTTAATGAAATGGGAGAATATAAAATAACATATAGAGTTACAAATGATCTTAATTTAACAACTGAAGCATCAAGAATTATAACTGTAATTGCAAATGAAAAACCAATTATTACAGCTAATAATATTTATGGAGTACTAAACGAAGAAATAGATCCACTTAAATATGTTAAAGCTACTGATAAAGAAGATGGCGACTTAACTAAAAAAGTAACATACAAAGGAAATTTTGATATTACTAAAGTAGATACATATGAAATAACTTATAGTGTTACTGATAATGCTAATCAAACAACAGAAAAAAAAGTATCATTAATTATCGAAGAAAAAAAATATATTGCAAAACAAAGCATTTTCCACTTAGAAAATTTAGATTATAATAAAGATACTAAAAAACTAGATTTTACAGGTTTCTTAATTATAAAAGGTATGCATAATTTAGTAGAAACAGATATTAAATATAATATTATTTTTGAAAATCAATTTAATGGAACTGAAATTATTATGCCACTTGAAAGATTAACTAAAAACATGCCATTTAATGCACCAAGTGATGGAGGTTATACTAACACAGGTTCTTGGTTTAGAGATGCGCTAGATTTAAGTAATTTACCTAGTGGAGATTATACAGTTTACCTAAGAGCTAGAAGTGGAGATTTTGAAGCTAAAACATTATTAAAAAATATCTTCTTTAAAGATATTGTAAGAAAATTTGAAATAGATGGAAAAGGATTCTTATTTAAATCTAATTTCTATAGTAATTCAGTACCACTAGAATTATTTGTAAGAGAAGATGGACTTTTAGGAAATAAAGATAATCCAACTATTGATAATATGTTTAATCAAGTATTCGATATTAAATTAGATGGTTCTAAATTAAAAATTAAAGGAACAAGTCACAACGTAAATGGAAACTATTCAGCTAAGACGGATGTTCTAAGAGAATTATATTTAGAAAATATTGAAACTATGCAAATTGCTAAAAAATATGATATTGGTTCAATTACAAATGGTCCATATGTAGTTGATTTAAAAGTTAGTGATAAACTAGATAAAACAAGAGCATGGTACGAAACTGAATTAGATTTAAGTAAACTAGATTATGGGACATACTCAATACAACTTAGAACTAAAACGGGAGATATCGACGATTATGGTGAACTTTATGATATCTTATTTAAAGAAATAGATTCTAATTCAGAAGATGACAATAAAAAATATAGTTTAAGAAGAAACGATGAAAAAAGATATCGTATTGAAATTAAAGTAGAAAAGAAAGATTGAAATCTTTCTTTTTTCTATAATAAAAATGAATTTTATGTTATAATATAATAGGTGATTGAGTGAAAAAGAAATTTATTTTATTTATAGCATTTTTTTTATTTTTATTTGATCAATTAATAAAATTTGTTGTCGTTACAAATATGAAATTATTTGAATCTATAAAAGTTATAAATAATTTCTTTTATATAACTTATGTAGAGAATAAAGGCGCTGCCTTTAGTATTCTAACTGGTCAAAAATGGTTTTTGATTTTGTCTAGTATTATTGTTTTAATAATATTATATTTTAATTTTATTAAAGGTCAAAAACTAAATAAATATGAAATTATAACATATGGTACATTACTTGGTGGAATTATAGGGAATTTATACGATCGCATAACAAGAGGAATTGTTGTTGATTATTTAGATTTTATTATTTTTAATTATGATGCCCCAATATTTAATTTCGCAGATATATGTATTGTTGTATCAATGTTTGTATTAGTATTACTACAATTAAGAGGTGAGAAAGATGAAATTCAAAATAGAAGAGAACAATAAAGAAAGATTAGATGCTTTTCTTACTAATAATACAGAATTTTCAAGAAGTAAATTAACTAAATTAATAAAAGATGGTCAAGTACTTGTAAATGGTGCTAAAGTTAAACCAGGATATGCTTTAAAAGAAAATGATGAAATAGAAATTAATTATGAAGAAGAAGAAATAAAAGCAGTAGCTGAAGATTTAAATTTAGATATTGTTTATGAAGATGAAGATGTTATTGTTGTAAATAAACCAAATGGTATGGTTGTACATCCTGCTGTTGGAAATCCTAAAGGAACACTAGTTAATGGTCTTTTATATCATTCTAAAAATTTATCAAGTATAAATGGTGAATTCCGTCCTGGAATAGTACATCGTATTGATGCTTTTACGACAGGTTTATTAATGGTTGCTAAAAATGATAATGCTCATATTAAATTAGCAAAACAACTTGAAGAAAAAAGTACTTATCGTGTTTATTATGCTTTAGTAGAAGGCATAATAAACAATGAAACAGGAACAATTGATGCTCCAATTGGAAGAGATGTTAAAGACAGAAAAAAAATGGCTGTAACAGAAGAAAATAGTAAAAATGCAGTAACACATTTTAGAGTTATTGAAAGATTCAAAAGAGCAACATTAATCGAATTAAAACTAGAAACAGGAAGAACACATCAAATAAGAGTTCATATGAAATATATAGGACATCCAGTTGTAAATGATCCTGTATACGGAAATAAAAAAATGATTTTTGACGAATCAGGACAATGCTTACATGCTAAAGAATTAGGATTTGTACATCCTACAACTAATGAATATATGAGCTTTAATTCAGAATTACCAGAATGTTTTACAAATATTATGGAAATGCTTAAAAATGAATAAGGAGAATAATTATGAACGAAATAACTATGTCACACGAAGATGAGATAATAATCAAATTACTTCATTACTTTATAACAGTAGAAAACTACAGTCCAATTGTATTAAAAGGAGCAAAAAATGAAATATGGCTTGAAAAACTAGATGCCGACTATAAAGTTGTAAGACTAGTTTCAAACTATATCCATAATAATGAACAATTAAATACCGACCTTTATCGTACTAAACAAATAATGAAAAGAATAAAGAAAAAAACAATGTCTTTTTCTATTAACGCTTTAAGCATTTTTGTTAATTTAGGAGATAATGTTGAAATAAGTAAAGCAAACGAATCTGATATTTCATGTGTTAATCTTAAAAATATTGAAGATTTAAAATCATATGACATTATTATGGATGAATTTCCACAAATTACAAAAGAAACAAAATTCAAAGAAGAAGGAATGGAACTATTTATAAAATTAACTGATGATATTGGAAAGAAAAATGAAAATAATCAAAAACAAGCAGAACTTTTATTTACCCAAAAAGATCCTATTGTTACAAAAATATTATTAATAATTAATTTTATAGTTTTCTTACTTTCAATTCTTTTAGGCCAAGATTTTATTATCAGTATGGGCAGTAATCATAGAGATTCTGTTTTATCAGGTCAAATTTATCGTTTAATATCGGCAGGATTTATTCATGTTGATGTAATTCATTTTTTATGTAATATGTATGCTTTATATGTATTAGGACCACAAATCGAAAATTTTTATGGCAAGATTAAATATTTAATAATATATTTTGGTAGTATAATTATAGCAAGTTTATTATCATTAGTATTCTTAAAAGATTATGTATCTTTTGGTGCTAGTGGTGCTATTTTCGGACTTTTAGGAAGTTTACTTTATTTTGGGTATCATTATAGAGTATATCTTGATGGCGTTATTAAATCACAAATTATTCCAATTATAATGCTTAATTTATTTTTAGGTTTTGTGTTAAATGGAATTGACAATGCTGGGCACATTGGAGGTTTAATTGGTGGGATACTACTTTCAATGGCATGTGGTGTACAATATAAAAGTAAAAAACAAAGTAGATTTAATGGTATTAACTTAACATTAATATTTACAGCCTTCTTAATAATATTATTATTTATGGCATAAGCAGTTTAAACTGCTTTTTTTATTTGTTATAATTAATATGGTGATAGTATGGAAGACTTTTTAAATTACCTTTCAAAACAAAAAAATTATTCAGACAAAACAATAAAAAACTATAAAATTGATTTAGAACTTTATTTTTCGTTTCTTAAAAATAATAGATTAAATTATAAAAAAATAACTTATGAACATTTATCAGGATTTCTAACGCTTCTTTATAACATGGGATATAAAAATAAAAGTATTTCAAGACATATTAGTAGTCTAAAAAGTTTTTATAAATATTTATATGATGAAGAAATTATAAAAGAAAATCCTGCTAAATTATTACAATTACCAAAAAGGGAACTTAGATTACCTAGATATTTAACAATTAATGAAATAGAAAGCCTTCTAGAATTAGAGTCATTATCATTAAGAGATAAATTAATTATAGAATTATTTTATTCAACAGGCATACGTGTTAGTGAACTTGTTAATATTAAAATTAAAGATATTGATCTAAAAGAAAAAACAATAAAAATAACAGGTAAAGGAAATAAACAAAGAATCGTTTTATTTGGTAGTGTTTGTAAAAATTTATTAGAAGAATATATGACTGATAGAGAATATCTCTTTTTAAATAATAAAGGTGGGAAACTTTCTCAGTCAGGAGTTGAATATATTGTTAGTAATATATCACTTAAAAGTAATGTGAGAACTAAATTTACACCACATACATTAAGGCATACTTTTGCAACACATATGCTTGATAATGGTTCTAGTTTAGTTACTGTACAAAAATTACTTGGACATAATGATTTAGAGACAACAAGTATTTATACTCACGTTTCTAATGAAAGATTAAGAAGAGTATATTTAGATTCACACCCAAGAGCAAGGAGGAAGTAAAATGGCAAAATTATATTATAGATATGGAGCAATGAATTCAGGCAAAACAACAAATTTATTACAAGTAGCATATAACTATGAAGAAAGAGATCAAAAAGTAATTTTATTAAAAGCTAGTATAGATACTAAAGGTGAGGATAAAGTAGTAGCTAGAGTAGGATTAGAACGTAAAGTAGATTATTTAATTGATGATAAAGATTCAATTATAGATACAATTAAAAATGATTTATCAAGTATAAATTGTATTTTAGTAGATGAAGTACAGTTTTTAACAGAAAACCAAATTTTTGAATTATGGGTTATAACTAAAAAACATGATATACCAGTAATAGCATATGGACTTAGAACAGATTTTAAAACTAATACATTTAATGGAAGTCATGGTATGTTTAGATTTGCAGATGAATTTCAAGAACTTGAAACAATTTGTAGATGTGGTGAAAAAGCTCGCTTTAATGCTAGAATTATAAATGGAAAATTTGTAAATGAAGGATCAAGTGTTGCTATTGATGGTGAAAATGAAATTTCATATGAATCATTATGTGGTAAATGCTATTTAGAAAAAGTTTATTGTTATGACATAGAAAAGTGATTTATTTCACTTTTTTTATGGTATAATTATTAGAGTAGAGGAGTGAAGGTATGGCTATATTTAGAAGAAAAAAATATGTTTATTCTTTTAAAGAAGGAAACAAAGATATGCGCGATATCCTTGGTGGTAAAGGTGCTAACCTTGCAGAAATGACTAATATAGGTCTTCCTGTACCACAAGGATTTACTGTAACATGTGAAGCTTGTAATAAATACTATGCTGATGGTATGAAAATATCTGATAGTATCATTGATCAAATTTATGCTAAGATGGATGAACTTGAAGAAATTACAGGAAAAGAATTTGGTAACCCTGAAAATCCACTTCTTGTAAGTGTTAGAAGCGGTGCACGCGCTAGTATGCCAGGAATGATGGATACTGTACTTAATTTAGGTATGAATGATAAAGTAGCAGAAGAATTTGCTAAAGTAAATAAAAATCCTAGATTTACATATGACTCTTATAGACGTTTTATTATGATGTTTGCTGATGTTGTTAAAGGATATGACAAAAGTGATTTTGATAAAATTCTAGAAGATTATAAAGTTAAAAAAGGTGTGGAATTAGATACTGAACTTGATGGTGATGATATGAAAAAAATCACTGAAGAGTTCAAAAAAGTTTATAAAAAACTTGCAAAAGAAGAATTCCCACAAGACCCTGAAGAACAAATTATTGAAGCAGTAACAGCAGTATTCCGTTCATGGATGAATGAAAGAGCTATAGTATATCGTAAAATGAATGATATACCACAAAGCTGGGGAACAGCTGTTAACGTACAAGAAATGGTTTATGGTAATTTAGGAGACACATCAGGTACTGGGGTAGCATTTACTAGAAATCCAAGTACTGGTGAAAATAAATTATATGGTGAATATTTAATTAATGCACAAGGTGAAGATGTAGTTGCTGGTATTCGTACACCACAATCTATTGATACATTAAAAGAATTAATGCCTAAATGCTATAATGAATTTGTTCGCGTATCTAAACTTTTAGAAAAACACTATAAAGATATGCAAGATATGGAATTTACTATTGAAAAAGGTAAATTATATATGCTTCAAACAAGAAATGGGAAAAGAACAGGAAATGCTGCTATTAAAATAGCACTTGATTTATTAGATGAAGGTTTAATAACTGAAGAAGAGGCAATTTTAAAAGTTGAACCAAAACAATTAGATCAATTATTACATCCTACATTTGATAGTGATGAACTTAAAAAAGAAAAACCAATTGCATTTGGTTTAGCTGCAAGTCCTGGTGCTGCAACAGGTGGAGTTTATTTCTCTCCTGAGGATGTTGCTGAAGCTAAGAAAAAAGGATTAAAAGCAATATTAGTTAGAATGGAAACATCACCAGAAGATATTCAAGGAATGAATGATGCTGAAGGTATTTTAACATTAAGAGGTGGTATGACAAGCCATGCTGCTGTTGTAGCTCGTGGAATGGGTAAATGCTGTGTATGTGGATGCTCTAATTTAATAATAGATGAAAAGAAAAAAGTATTAATATGTGAAGATTATATTTTCCATGAAGGAGACTTTGTTTCTTTAGATGGTTCTACAGGTATGGTATATGGAAAAGAATTAAAAACTGTATCAAAAGGATTAAGCGGAGATAACAAACGTTTCATGGATCTTGCTGATAAGATTAGAACAATGGAAGTAAGAGCTAATGCAGACTCACCAAAAGATGCTGAAGTAGCATTTAATTTTGGAGCAACTGGAGTTGGTTTATGCCGTACTGAACATATGTTCTTTGATAAAGATAGAATCTTAAGAGTTAGAGAAATGATTTTGGCTGAAACACAAGAACAAAGAGAAAAAGCATTAAATAAAATACTTCCAATGCAAAGAAAAGACTTTGAAGGAATATTTAAATGTATGAAAGGATTACCTGTAATAATTCGTTATTTAGATCCACCATTACATGAATTCTTACCAAAAGAAGCTAATGATATTAAAGAATTAGCATATATTTTAGGTGTAACACCTAAAAAAATAAAAGATAAAATAGACCAAATTAAAGAAGTAAACCCAATGATGGGACATAGAGGATGCCGATTATCAATTACTTATCCTGAAATTGCAAAAATGCAAACAAGAGCTGTAATTGAAGCTGCTATTAATGTTAAAAAAGAAGGTATAGATGTTCATCCTGAAATTATGATTCCACTTATAACAGGTGTTGAAGAATTTAATTATGTTAAAAAAATAGTTGATGAAGTAGCAGATGAAGTAATGAAGAAAAAAGGTGCTACTGTAGATTATATGGTTGGTACTATGATTGAAACACCAAGAGCAGCTTTAAAAGCTGATGAAATTGCTAAAAAAGCTGAGTTCTTTAGTTTTGGTACTAATGATTTAACTCAACTTACTTATGGATTCTCACGTGATGATGCTTCTAAATTCTTAGAACATTATTATAGTGAACAAGTATTTGAAAATGATCCATTCCAAAAACTTGATCAACATGGTGTTGGAAAACTTGTTGAAACAGCATGTCGTCTTGGTAAAAGAGCAAGAAAAGATATTGAACTAGGAATATGTGGAGAACATGGGGGAGAACCTACAAGTGTTGAATTCTGTCATCGTATTGGTCTTACTTATGTTTCATGTTCACCTTATCGTGTTCCAATTGCTAGACTTGCTGCTGCTCAAGCTGCTGCTAAAGAAATATTAGAAGAAGAATAAAGACAAGATTAAATCTTGTCTTTTTTATGTTATATTATTAATAGTAATTTGTAAGTGTGAATATAAGATAAAAATATTGTTAGAATAAAAAATATAATTGATTATGAATAGCAAGAAATATTAAAACAAAAATTTTTGGTTTTGCTATAATCATTTTATGAAAGGAGGGAATAAATAGTGAACGGTAATATTGCTAATATCGAAAAAGTTATTGATTATATTGAAAATAATCTTAGTAACAAGTTGGATTTAGATAAAATTTCTGAAGCAGTCCACTATTCAAAGTACCATTTGC
>JAEIGA010003363.1_pt1 | contig 25075 bp, 35 predicted proteins | sample 9270691 | NCBI WGS metagenome assembly JAEIGA01 (sample SAMN17057246, study PRJNA624740) | gut metagenome | biome: biome; isolation source: fecal sample | host: Bos grunniens | place: China: Xizang | collected 2019
ATCGGCAAGGGATATAAAACCTTTTGGCATTTCAAAGGGCGTTACAGAGCAGTCAAAGGCAGTCGTGCTTCGAAGAAATCAAAGACAACTGCTTTGTGGTACATATACCACTTGATGAAGCACAAAGAAGCAAACCTTCTTGTTGTGCGTAAGACATACAGAACATTAAAGGATTCGTGCTTCACGGAATTAAAATGGGCTGTCAGACGTTTAGGTGTTGAACACTTATGGCAATTCAAAGAGAACCCGCTTGAAGCAATATACATTCCGACAGGGCAAAAGATTTATTTCAGGGGTTTAGATGATCCGTTGAAAGTAACATCCATTACTGTTGATGTTGGTGTGCTTTGTTGGATGTGGATTGAAGAAGCATATGAAGTTATGAAGGAAGAAGACTTCGATATGCTTGACGAATCAATCCGTGGTGAATGTCCTGAAGGCTTGTGGAAACAGATAACGCTTACCTTCAACCCGTGGAACGAACGCCACTGGATGAAACACCGCTTCTTCGATGAAATCAAAGGCTATGATTCAGAAGGCAAGCCGATATATAAAGAGCGCAAGAATCCTGTTTCAGATGATGGTGAAATACTTGCGATCACAACGAACTATTTGTGCAATGAATGGCTTGATAAAGCTGACCTTGCAGTGTTCGAACGAATGAAGCTGAACAATCCAAGGCGTTATTCAGTCGCAGGACTTGGCGGTTGGGGTATCGTTGATGGGTTAATCTTTGAGAACTGGCGGGAAGAATCGTTCACACTTGAAGAAATCCGGGCGAAACACTCTGATCTTGAATCTGCATTCGGTCTTGACTTTGGTTATACAAATGACCCTTCTGCACTATTCTGCGGCTTAATATCTGTTTCAGATAAAAAGCTTTATGTGTGGGATGAAATGTACAAGCCGGGGTTGTCAAACAAAAAGATTTTTGAAGAAATCCGCAAGATGGGCTATACCAAAGAGAAAATCACAGCGGATTGTGCAGAACCAAAATCTATTGATGAATTAAAAGGCTATGGCTTGAAGGTGTCTGCTGCTGTCAAAGGAAATGACAGTATCAACAACGGAATTCAGTGGATTCAGGATTTAGAAATTATCATCCATCCAAGATGTGTTGCTTTCTTAACTGAAATTAGCAACTACACTTGGAAGCTTGACAAGTTCAATAAAAAGTTGAATGAACCGATTGATGATTTTAACCACTTAATGGATGCAATGCGCTATGCGCTTGAAAAATATATCAGAAACAATAGACCGAAACTTAACAGAAGTATCAAAGGGGGAATTTGATGTTTAGACTTCCCAAAGAAACAGAAATGACTTCTGTTCTTATGATGGAGTTTTTGGATAAACACAAGCACGAAATCGAGAACAGATACAAAAAACTATATAACGCATACACAAGCGACCATGACATTCTGCATGAAGCTGCAAAGCCTGCTTACAAGCCTGATAACAGAATCGTGGTAAACTTCCCGAAATATATTGTAGATACAATGAACGGCTTTTTCATTGGCAACCCAATCAAGATTGTTGCTGACGATGAAGCTGTTTCTGATTTTGTGGAATATTTAGACCAATACAACGATCAGGATGATAACAACGCAGAACTTTCGAAGCTTTGCAGTGTTTTCGGCAAGGGCTATGAAATGTACTTTGCTGATGAAGAAGCGGAATTGTGTATCACCTATCTCTCACCGCTTGAAGCGTTTATGATCTACGATGAATCAATCATCGAAAGACCGTTGTATTTTGTAAGAAGATACACAGACAGAGATAATGTTGAATGTGGCAGCATTTCAAACAGCTATGGCGTGAGAAACTTCCAAGTGACAGGCGGCTTTAAATGGCTTGACGAATGGCAGCCACACTACTTTGGCGGTGTACCTGCAACAGAATATGTTGAAAATGCAGAACGTCAGGGATTGTTTGAGCCTGTCATGTCTGTTGTCAATGCTTACAACAAAGCTATTTCAGAAAAGGCAAACGATGTTGATTACTTTGCAGATGCTTACATGAAAGTGTTAGGCGTTACACTTGACGAAGAAGGCTTAAAGCATATTCGTGACAACAGAATCATCAATTTCGAAGGAGAAAACGCTGAAAAGCTTGTTGTTGATTTCATGGGCAAGCCTGAAAGTGATACAACACAGGAAAACCTTCTGAACAGACTGGAACGATTAATATTTCAGATCAGCATGGTTGCAAATATCTCTGACGAAAACTTTGGCAATTCTTCCGGCGTTGCTCTGAAGTACAAATTGCAGGCTATGAGCAATCTTGAAAAGACAAAGGAACGTAAATTCACAAGCGGCATGAATCGCAGATACAAACTGCTATTCTCCCATCCTTCTTCAAAAGTTCCTAAAGATGCATGGGTGCAACTGCATTACAGATTTACGCCAAACATTCCTGCAAATCTTCTTGAAGAAGCGCAGATTGCTGCACAGATGGAAGGCATTACTTCACATGAAACACAGTTGAAGGTTCTTTCAATCGTAGATAACGTGCAGGATGAACTGAACAAGATTGAAGAAGAAAACAAAGCACCTGAACAGACCATTGTTGACAAGGTGATGTTCGGAAATACCGAACAACAGGAAGAAGTGATTGAAGGTGCTGAATAATGGCATTGACAAAAGCACAGAAAGAAAACGCTGACCGCAACCGCAGGTATTGGGAACAGCGTGAAGCTGAAGCCTTAAAACATCGAATCACAGATGAAAAGGAATTTGACAAAGAAATTCACAAGATTTATGCCAATATGCTTGATAACGTGCAGAACGAAATAAACGCCTTTTACGGGCGTTACGCAAGCAAGGAAGGTATTACTATTGCCGAAGCAAAGAAACGTGTTTCTGCGCTTGATATAAAGGCATACGAGCGCAAAGCAAAGCGATATGTGAAAGAAAAAGACTTCTCTGCTGAAGCAAATGAAGAAATGCGGTTGTATAACCTGACAATGAAGGTGAACCGCTTGGAAATGCTGAAGGCAAACATCGGACTTGAACTAATTTCAGGGCATGATGAAATGCAGAAGTTCATGGAAGGCATCCTGCAAGGGCGTACAGAGGACGAATTGAAACGTCAGGCGGGGCTTTTAGGAAAGAGCGTTACAAACAACGGTAAAGCTGCAAGAGTTATTGTGAATGGTTCTTTTCACAATGCCACATTCTCTGATCGTATTTGGCAATATCAAGACATTATGAAGAATGACTTGTCAAAGATTCTTCAGACAGGACTGATTCAAGGTAAGAATCCAAGGGCAATAGGCAAGGAACTGTACAAGTATTGGTACGGCAATGACCCACGAACAGGCGGCGGCGCACAATACTGCATGGAACGCTTAATGCGAACAGAACTTGCAAGGGTTCAAACGGAAGCACAGAAAGAAAGCTTCATTCGCAATGGCTTTTCAATGTACACGTTCCACACAAACAGTGGTTGCTGTGATATATGTGCAGCACTGAACGGCAAGCACTTCAAAATTAAAGACATGATGCCGGGAAAGAATGCGAGTCCTTTACATCCCTTCTGTCGATGCAGTGTTTCAGCCTACGAAGATTCAGAAGAATACAACGAATGGCTTGATTATGTTTCAAAAGGCGGTACAACTTCTGAATGGAACAAAATGCGGGCTAAAAGCACCAAAAACAAAACTGCTTCCAGTGGTCTTGCTGCAAAAATAAGCGGCAATGGCGTTCCTGAACACGAAGAGCCAAAGTTTGTTAAAAATATAAATTACGGTGATGAAAGTTTGACAATGCAAGAAATGAATGCATTTGAAAAGGAAGCTGTTAAGAAAAAAAATGAAACCGCTTGTGTTATAACAAAAGACGGAGAAGTGTTCCACTGTTACGGCGTGAAAGATGGTGTTTTCCCTGATACCGACTTGAAAGGAAAACTTCGTGGTGCTAAAATAACACATAACCATCCAATAGATGTCACAGAATACACGTTTAGTTCGGCGGATTTGATGCTTTTCCAAGAATGTGAACTCAGTTTGTTGCGTGGTTGTGATGAATTATACACATACGAACTCACAAGAGATAAAACGCAAATTGATGAGTTGGATGAAGATTGGATGAACGAAGAAAATTTCAGACACAACATGACAATCGATTTGGCGAAGCAGTACGGAATCGGCTATAGGCGGTGGAAAAATGAATAAAGAGCAAGCAAAAAAAGAGTATGAAAAAATACTTCACGAAGCAAATAAAAAAATCATTGCTGTTGCCGATGAAGCAAAGAAAAACGGAACGTGGAAATCGGGACTTGATAGCAATGAAGGTTTACTGAACGAAATAAAAGAGGAAACCAAAAAGAAAGTGGAGTTATTAAAGACTCTGATTGATTAACAAGCACTTTGCAGAAATGCAAGGTGCTTTTCTTATGCAAAGAAAGGCGTAATTATGAGCCACAAACACAGTGTGTTCGATAAGGACACACATTTTATTATTGACCCTGTAACAAGGGCGATCACAACATCTTCTGAAAAGCTGCATGTTATGCAGTTCGACCACAATTCAGAAATATTGACATTCGAAATGCCACGTTATGGTGCAGACGGACACGACATGTCCTTATGTAACAGAGTTGAAGCGCATTTCTTAAACATTGATACAAAAACAAAAGACCAACACAGCGGACATAGAGTTCTTAAAGATTTCCGTGTCAGCGAGTCTGATGAAAACAAAGTTATTGTGAGTTGGACTATCACAAAGGGTTCAACAAAGCTTGGTGGTCTTTTATATTTCCTTCTGAAATTCAGATGCTTGGAAGGCGATGTTGAAACATACGCATGGCACACAGACTTTTTCAAGAATTACAGCGTAAAAGGTGGGCTTGATGCTGCTGCACTGTTTGAAAGCGAATATGTTGACGTTATTGAACAGTGGAAAGCTTCTGTTATGCAGCACTTCACGGATGATCTGACAGCGTGGAAAACCAACACTCTAAAAACACTTAGAGAAGAATATATTGAAAAATCAGACTATGTGACTCCGCAAATGTTTGGCGCAAAGGGCGATGGCGTAACGGATGACACAGAAGCGTTGCAAACAGCCATTAACAGCCATCCTTTTATTTATATTCCAAGAGGAACATATTTAATTACAACATCGACAGACGATACTGCTGAATATGGCGATGGTGAAGGTGTTGGGGTGCAGATTCCAAGTAACAGAACAATAATCATGGAAAAAGATGCAGTATTGAAAGGAATACCAAATACTTCAAAACGATATCGTGTATTATGGTCAAAAGACAGTGAAAACATCACTATAAAAGGTGGAGTCATTGAATGTGACAGAACACTGGAAGATGGTCAACATGGGTTTGGTATTGTCGCAAGACATTGCAACAAGGTGACAATAGAAGGTGTTGTTGTTAAAAATGCGTTAGGTGATTGCATCAATATTGGGTGTTATGCAGATGATTTGGGAAGTGGAAGTGAATGCACGAACATTACAATTAAAGATTGCGAATTGTATGGTGCAAGAAGACAAGGACTGACAATAGGTGGTGTTGATGGTTGTTTGGTTGAAGGTTGTTATATCCATGATATAAACGGCACTGATCCACAAGCTGGTATTGATATTGAAGTCAATGATGCACTTGCTCAAATCAATGACAACATCAAAATCATCAATTCGACATTTGAAAACAACAGTGGCTATGACATTGTTGTTTGTCAAAATGAAAAGACTGATATCACAGTTGAAGGATGCAAGATGGACACATTGTTCAATGATAATGGTGTTGTTGTTTCTGACTGCAATATTGGAACTGTGACTGCATCATCTAAATCTGTTGGTACGTTAATAAAAAACAGTGTGGTGAAAAACATCGTTTCCCTTGCAAATAAATGTGTCTGTCAACACTCTCATTTGTGCAAGGTGCAATCTCAAAACAAGTTGCGAATTGTGGACAGTTATATGGAATGCATAGGTGAAGATATTATGATGCATGCATATGGCACTGGACATTTGATTGTGGAGAATTCCACAATTGTTTCTGACGGATGCAAATATACTACCAACGGAAACAAGTTCGATATCATTGGCTGTCATGTTGACATCAAAGCAAATGCAAACTTTGAACGTGGTTTTTATATGGGTGATGGCACTATTATTGGATGCAAGGTGTCAGTTGACAGTGTTGAAAAACCTTTGTTTGCCAAAACACACTCTGCTGGTTCAATGAAAGTGGTTGGCAATGAAATCTTGACCGACTTTGATGCGTCAATTCTTTCTGGAACAACAGATTTTTACATGGTTGGCAATGTGTTTTTTGCCAAACCAACTGCCAACTTCAACAATGAAACATTAGTGCACGATAATGTTATTTTGTGATTAGTGTATTAAAGCATCATCCTTTTGGAAGTGCTTTTTTATAGGAGAAGCTGAAAATGATAACAATAAATCATTCTGACGGCTGTATAAAAATTGAAGGTCATGCAGGATATGCGGCGCACGGTCAGGACATCGTTTGCGCCGCCATATCGACCATTACACAGGTTTTCCTTGCATCGGTTGAGGATTTAACCACTGACAATTTAAAAAGCGATATAAGGGCAGGAAATGCCGTTATAGAATATGGGGATTTATCAGCAAATGCGCAGTTGTTGATGGATTCCTTTTCGTTGGCGTTCAAATGATCGCTGATGAATACCCACATCATGTGAAATTGTCCAAGCATTAATGACACAAAACTTTATGGAGAACACAGAGCAGGCTTGTATCTCTTAAAACTGTAAGGAAAACACAGACCAAAGTTTCAAAAATGGGGGAACGAAATGAAAAGAAAAATTATTCTTCAGATGTTCGCTGAAGCGGGCGAATCAACACCTGCTGCTGAAGGCGCAGCGGAAACAAAGCCTGCTGAACAGAAAGCAGAACCAAAGGCAGAGCCAAAGGAAGCAAAATACACTGATGCTGACTTAGACAAAATTATCGGTCAGAAGTTTGCTGAATGGCAGAAGAAACAGCAGAAAGCAGTTGATGAAGCTGCAAAGCTTGCAAAGATGGATGCACAGCAGAAAGCAGAATATGAAAGAGATCAGTTGCAGAAAGAACTGGATGCACTGAAGAAGAAAGATTCACTTGCCGAAATGACAAAGACAGCAAGAAAGATGCTTTCAGACAAGGGTGTCACAGTAAACGATGAAATCCTTTCAATGCTTGTAAACACAAATGCGGAAGAAACAAAAGCTGCGGTAGATGCATTTGCAACAGCATTCACTTCAGCGGTTGAATCTGCTGTCAAGGAACGCTTAAAAGGCGAACCACCAAAGAAAGGTTCAGGCGGTGGCGTTGCTGCTATGACAAAAGAACAGATCATGGCAATCAAAGACCCTGAACAGCGACAGAAGATGATTTTAGAACACAAACACTTATTCAACTTCTAAGAAAAGAGGAAAAAGGCTATGAAAAAATTAAATTTACAGTTATTCGCAGATGCAAACACAGTAAAATCTGCTGATTTAGCAAAAGTTCGTGACGTAGACTTCACAGAACGCTTCACAACAGGCATTGAAACTTTAATGAAAATGCTTGGCGTAACAAGAAAAATCGAAAAGAAAGCCGGCGAAGTTCTCAAAGTTTACAAAGTAACAGGAACACTTGAAAACGGCGCAGTTGCAGAAGGTGAAATCATTCCACTTTCTAAATACAACACAACTTATGAACCAATCGGCGAAGCCATCCTGAACAAATGGCGTAAAGTTACAACAGCAGAAGCTATCTCTGAAAAAGGTTATGGACAGGCTGTTAATGATACAAACGGCAAGATGCTCAGAGATGTTCAGAAAAAAATCAGAACAAGCTTTGTTGAGTTCTTAGCAACAGGTACAGGTTCTGCTTCAGGCGTTGGCTTACAGGCAGCTATGGCACAGGTATGGGGACAGATGCAGGTTCTTTTCGAAGACACAGCAGTTGAAACTGTATACTTCGTAAACCCACTTGATGTTGCTGACTACTTAGGAAACGCACAGGTGACAACACAGACAGCTTTCGGTATGTCTTACATCGAAAACTTCCTTGGAATGGGCACAGCAATCCTTGCTTCTGACATTCCAAAAGGAAAAATCTATGCAACTGCTGCTGAAAACATCGTGCTTTACTACATCCCTGTAACAAGTTCTGATATGGCACAGGCATTTGACTTAACAGCAGATGCAACAGGCTTAATCGGCATTCACACAGGCGCAACATACAACAACCTTTCTGCTGAAACAGTTGTTGCTTCAGGTGTTGGCTTATTTGCAGAAAAACTTGACGGCGTTGTTGTTGGTACTATCACAGCAGGTGCGTAAGGAAGGGTGATGGTTGATGTATAAAGTTATTGAACGCTTTGCAGATTTGCAGGACAGCAACCACGTTTATGAAGTGGGCGATACATTCCCACGGAAAGGGCTTGAAGTGTCGGAAGAACGCCTTGCAGAACTTGCGGGCGTTCATAACAAACAGCACAAGCCACTGATTGCAAAGGTTGCAGAACCAAAGAAGGCTACACCGAAACGTACAAAGAAACAGGCTGACAAATAAGGGGGTGGCGAAATGCTTGAAAATCTCAAAATGATGCTTGGAATTGATGACAATGACATTGATGACAAGCTTCGATTGATTATTTCAAACGCCGCAGCAAGATTAAAATTGCTGTTAGGTGGCATTGAACCGCCTGACGAAATGGACTATATCATCCTTGAAGTGTCCGTGAAGCGTTTCAATCGTATTGGTTCAGAAGGCATGGCAAGCCATTCTGTTGAAGGCGAAAGCGCAAGCTATTCTGATGATGACTTTGCAGAATATGCAGATGATATTCAGGCATTTCTTGACACGCAAAAGGACACAAAGCGGGGGAAAGTGAGGTTTATTTAATGAGATATGATAAACCTATCTTCTTTCAGCGTGTGCAACCGGGCGAATATGATGCAGCAACCGGGAATTATGGCGCAGATACAGTCACAGAGGTTCAGAAACGTGCTTCTGTGACTGATTCAGGCGTTGAAACATTGAAGCTGATATATGGCGATTTAAAGCAGGGTTCAAAAACAATCCGCTTGCAAAGACCATATACAGAACCATTTGACCGCATTCGCATTGATAACAAGATTTACAAGGTGGATTTTGCAAGATTTCAACGCAATTTTGTAGTCAGTGAGGTGCAGTGATGCCAAAAATCAGAATTGAAGGGCTGAAAGAACTGCAAAAAGCATTGAAAGACAATGTAACTATGGATGATGTGAAGCGTGTTGTTCGGCATAATGGGGCGCAGCTTCAGCAAAAAACAATGGACAATGCAGACTTCACCCGTGGTTATGCAACAGGCGCAACAAAGCGCAGCATTGGTCTTGAAATTACTGAAGGCGGGTTCACTGCTGAAGTCGAACCAAAGACAGAATACAGCCCATATTTGGAATATGGCACACGCTTCATGGATGCACAGCCATTCGTCAGACCTGCTTATAATGAGCAAAAAGAAAAATTCAAAAGCGATATGCAGAAGCTTGTGAGGTAGAAAAAATGAATAGTCCACAGCAGGAATTGTTTTCACGGCTTCTTGTCGATTTGAAAGCATATTTCAAAGAGCAGGGATATGAAGTGTATGACGGTGAATTGCCGCCTGAAGGCACTGCATATCCTTTTGTGTATTTAGGGGATTTCCGGCAGAATGACACGGACACAAAAACGCAGACCATTGGAAGCGTGTTTCCTGTCATCCATGTTTGGCACAACAACACAAGACAGCGTGGCACAGTGTCAACGATGCTGCTTGCGATCTGTTCTGTTTGTCGATGTGTCAGAAAAACAGACAATTTTTCGTGGATGATTAAGGATGTAATGCAGGACATTCGCCCTGATACCACAACCAAAACACCGCTGCTTCACGGCACTGTTGAAGCAGAATTCAAATTCAGTTAAAAAGGGGGAACACCTTATGAAAAAGTTAAACTTACAGTTGTTTGCTGAAGCTGTACAGGGTAAAGATATTGTTTATCTTTTCCGCATTCTTAGTGAAGCAGCAACAAAAGATGCTGTTGTAATGGCGTTTACAACAGAAAACGAACGCACAAAATCAAAAGATGCTGATTCAGTTGCAACAAAAGACGGTGCTATCCGTGTTCCGGGCGCAACAGAAATTGAAATCAGTGCAACAGCTATCCTTGCGGTAGGCGATGACCTTGCAGAAAGACTTGAAGATGCAATGGACAATGACGAAATCATGGAAATTTGGGAAGTCAACCTTGCAGAAAAAGGCGCAACAGAAGGTAAATTCAAGGGAAGATATTTTCAGGGCTATCTCACAGAATTCAGTCTTTCTTCTTCCGCAGAAGATCATGCAGAATATAGCACAACATTTGCTATTAATGGCAGCGGCGTAAAAGGCGAAGTAACAGTTTCCGCAGAACAGCAGGAAATTGCAGCTTATGTGTTCGCTGACACAAAAAAAACAGGAGCGTAAAAGGGTGATCTAATCACCCTTTTTTCGTTCGAAAGGGGAAATAAATGTTTGAATTAACAATCAATGGACAGGTGTATGAATTTCAGTTTGGCATGGGCTTCATGCGTGAAGTCAACAAAAAGTATCAGAAACCGATTGACGGCATTAAAGATGCAAAAGAAAATGTAGGTCTTCAGATGATGGTTGCCGGGGTTATTGCAAAAGATGCAGAATTCCTTGTTGAAGTCTTGGAAGCTGCTAACAAAGGCAAAACACCAAGAGTTACAAAAGCCCTGCTTGATTCATATATCGACAATGAATGTGAAGACATTGACGAACTGTTTGAAAGCGTGCTTGATTTTTTAAAGAAAACCAATGCTACCAAGAATGTGACAATCAATCTTGTGGAAGCAATCGAAACACAGAAACAGTAAGCACCTTTGAAGATTTGTATCGGGAAATCGCTTTAAATTGCTTTCGGTATTTAGATTTTAAGTCATTTTCAGAAGTGGACAGGCTGACAATCCCTGAATATAACTTGCTGATGGAAGCTGTAAAGCTGAAGCAAGTTGACATGGACTATCGAAACCACTTGCAGGCGTTCTTGAATTTTGCAGTTAAAGCAGAAAAGAAAGTCGGCAAGAACAAAACACGCCCTGTGTATAACACTTTCAAGAAATTCTATGACTATGAAAAAGAAATCGAAAAAGCGAAAAGCAAAGGTGAAACAAAAAGCAGACTTTCCGGCATCGGCAAATTTTTAAAGAAGGGAGTGTGAGAAAATGGCTGAAAGTTATTCAGTTAAAGCAATATTATCCGCAAAAGACAGCGGATTTTCTTCTACTCTCAAAAGTTGTTCAAGTGCGCTTGATAGGATTGACAGCAAGATCAGCGGTTTTTCCTTTGGTATTCTGACAGGCGCAGGACAAAAAGTATTCAGTGCCATTACAAACGGCGTGAGTGGTCTTGTTAGTGAAATTAATTCCTCAAATGCTGCATGGAAGACTTTTGAAAGCAACATGGGGATTTTAGGAAAAAGCAAAAAAGACATCAGCGGCGTAAAAAAGGAACTTCAGTCATTCGCAGAACAGACAATTTATAGTTCTTCAGATATGGCTTCCACTTATGCGCAGCTTGAAGCGGTTGGCGTAAAAAGCACGTTGGGGCTTGTTAAAGGCTTTGGCGGTCTTGCTGCTGCTGCTGAAAATCCGACACAGGCGATGAAGACATTATCACAGCAGGCTACACAGATGGCAGGAAAGCCAACTGTTGCATGGGCTGATTTTAAACTGATGATGGAACAGACACCTGCCGGAATTGCTGCGGTTGCGAAGTCAATGGGAATGACAACATCGCAGTTAGTTGCCAAAATCCAAAAGGGTGAAGTCGCAACAAATGACTTCTTTGAAGCTGTTGAAAAAGTCGGCACAAGCAAAGGCTTTTCCGATATGGCAACACAGTATAAAACAGCCGGGCAAGCGATGGGCGGTTTGCAGGAAACATTAAGTAATAAGCTTACACCTGCTTTTGAAGTTCTTTCACAAACTTCAATCGGTTCAATCGAAGGCATTATTGGAAAAATTGCTGAACTTGATTCACAGGGAATTGCAGACAAGCTTTCAAAAGGCATTGAAAAGGCTGAAAAATACTGGAATGCATTTACATCGGCTTTCAGTGGCACAAAAACTGAATTGATGGAAGCATTCACAGCAATCAAGACAAGTTTCACAGATTTAACGGGTGAATTTGGTTCAACGGAATCTGTTGACAATTTCAAAGGCTTAATGGAAAGCGTTGCAGGCGTGATTAAGAAAATCGCAGACTTTGCAACAACGCATTCAGATAAAATCGCATGGCTGATTGCAAACTTGCCTGAAATCGCTATTGCAATTAAGGGCTTCAGCATTGCGAAAACTGTTGCACCTTATGTCACAACATTCGCAGGTGGAATTGCTTCGATTGCATCAAAGGTTGGCGGCGGGCTTGCAGAAAAGCTTTTCGGCGTTTCAAAATCAACTGATGCTGTTGGAACATCAAGTCAGACAGCCGGAACATCAATGCTGACATCCGCAAAAGCATTTGCACTGATGGGCGTTGCTGTCCTTGCGATTGCAGCGGGCTTTGCACTGCTTGCATTATCCGCAATACAACTTTCAAATGCAGGTGGTCTTGCAATCGGCGTTATGGCAGGGCTTGTTGTTGGTGTTGCAGCTTTAGGCGTTGGAATGGCATTACTTCTGAAGTTCCTTGCACCAATGGGCGCACAATTAATGCCCGTGGCAACAGCGATGCTTGCAATGGGCGGTGCTGTTGTTCTTGTGGCTGCAGGCTTTGCAATCCTTTCAGCTTCAGCAATTGCACTTTCTAATGCGGGCGGTCTTGCTATTGGCGTGATGGTCGGCATGGTTGCGACAATCGCACTTCTTGCAGTTGGTGCGGCGGCACTTGCCCCGGCACTTACAGCGGGGGCGGTTGGTTTGATCGCATTCGGTGCTGCAATGGTTCTTGTTGGAACGGGTGCAGTTTTGGCGGGTGCTGCTTTGGCAATCGTGTCAGCAGTGCTTCCAAACATTGTTGCACATGGTACAGCGGGGGCAACTGCTATTGCTGCTTTAGGTGCTGCGATGATCGTATTCGCAGCGGGTGCTACACTTGCAGGAGTTGCATCGGTGGCACTTGGCGCAGGGTTAGTCGCACTTGGCGCAGGTGCAGTTGTAGCAACAGCAGGAGTTGTTGCGTTTGGTGCGGGCATTGTTGTTGCATCAGCAGGAATGCTTGCAATGGTTGCAGCTTTGAAGCTTGTTTCATCACAGATGAAGGACATTTCAAAGAACGCCAAAACAACACAGGCTTCCTTGAAGTCAATGCAGTCATCTATCAAAGTTGTTGAAAGTGGCTTGAATGCCCTTGGAAGCAAGGCAAAATCAGCATTGAACACTTTGAAGTCTGCATTCACAAACACTGCTTCAGAAGCGAAAACGTCAGGAACGAAAGTAGGAACAAACTTTGCAACGGGTATGCAACCGGGCTTGCTGATGGCTGTTAGCAATACACGCAACATGACAACCATGCTGAAAGCTGTCTTTGTTATGGCAGTAAACGATGGCAGAACATCCGGGCTTCAGCTTGGCATGGGATTCACACAGGGAATGCAAAGCGGCATGAGCAATGCACCTTCTGTTGCATCTTCCATTGTTTCTTCAGTGACTTCAAAACTTCGTTCAGGATATAGCGGTGCATACAGTGCAGGCGCATATATCAGCAGTGGTTTTGCAGCGGGTATGCGTTCAAAGCTTTCTGAAATCGAATCTGCTGCGAATCGCATGGTTGCAGCGGCTGATAAGGCAATCAGAGCAAAAGCCAAAATTCACAGCCCGTCAAAATTGACTGACAAATACGGCGGTTATTTCGGTGAAGGTTGGGTGAATGGTATTCTTGGCATGGTTAGGGATGCTAGACACGCAGCAGAACAGCTTGTTTCTGTTCCTACTGTTGCAACACCGAACCTTGCATTTGCAGGCGGTTTTGAAATGTCGGCTGATTACGACTATTACAGAAATGCACAGTATGTCATCGAAGTTCCACTTGCTGTTGACGGCAGAGAATTTGCGAAAGCGACTGCAAGCTACACTGAAGAAGAATTGAACAGAAAACAATCGAGAGATTATAGAAAAAAAGGAAGAACATAAACAGGGGGCATAAATGTATAAATTTGTAGACACAATCGAAGTTTCAGATGGCGCATTTTTGCCCTCTGAAGCTTTGAGAATTAACGGTGAATATATCGAGGATATTGTTCCGGGATATAGAACACTTGGCACAACAGGGCGTGAAGCACTTTCACCCGAAATCGACATCTTTGAAACTGGCACAAGGGATGGTTCAACACTTAAAAGCAGACGTTATCCGGCAAGGGTTATCGTTGTGCAATATCAGATCATAGCTGAAAATGCTGAAGCTTTTAGAACGTCATACAACAAACTGGCACAGGTTCTTGATGTTGAAGAAGCAGAATTGATTTTCAATGATGAAGCAGATAAATTCTTCAAAGGAACGCCTTCAGCAATCGGAGAAGTTGAACCGGGAAGAAATGCAGTTGTTGGTGAATTTGAAATCACATGCGTTGACCCGTTCAAATATTCAGTTGAAGAATACGAAGTTTCACCAAAAGACATTGGAAGCGATGTTGTTGTTGGCAAAGTGTTTGAAGTTGACTACAACGGCACTTACAAGGGGTTTCCAAAGTTAGAAGCAAGCTTTTATGACGAAACGGAAACGGACGGCAACACCGAAACTGCTTTAACAGGCAACGGCGATTGTGGTTTTGTTGCGTTTATCGGAAATGAAGGCAATGTTATTCAGTTAGGAAATGAAGACGAAAGTGACAGCGGTGATACTGGCATCGTATCACAAACACTTGTTGCGCAGAATTTCAACAAAGCAACATCATGGGGAAGTGCGGCACAGGCTTTGTGGTCTGTAAACAGCAATATTGTTGCGGTTGATACTGTTGAACAGATTGGAACAATCGCTATGGAAGAAAACGGCGATGAATATTATCTGACACCTTCGAATTATGGAAATGCAACAAGCTTGCACGGGGTATCAATCACAAGAGAGCTTCCGGCAGATTCAAAAGGCGCAAAAGGGGCAACAAATTTCACCATGACTTATGCGCAGAAAATGTGTATAAGTAATGAAGGCGGCATCGGTGGTATTACCGAAAAAGGATGCTTTCAAGTGTTGCTTGTCGATGGTAGCGGTGATGAAAAGCAAATTGTCGCAGGTGTTCATATTTGCAAGCCTTCAATCGGTTCGCAGGGTGAATTATATTTTTATTTAAACAATGCTGCTGTACATACACAGAGCATTGATCTTTCCGCTGATAACAGCCATTTTGGAAATGGCAATGCTGTGAAAACTTCAATCATCAAAAAAGAAGGTGACACAGTAACATTCAATATCGGTGGAATCAAACAAAGTTTCAAATTAGCTGCCATTGAAGAAATGAAAGTGACAGAAGTCACATTTGTTTTCGGTCAGTATGGTTCAACACTTCCGCTGTCCTGCAATGGTTTGTACTATGTGAAATTTGTAAAAAATAATCAATCAAATTGGCGTGAAGTTCCGAATAAATTCAGTGCCGGGGATGTAGCGACTGTTGATTGTAGGACAGGTGAAATCGCAATCAATAATGCACCTGCACCTGAATATGGCGCATTGGGGAATGATTGGGAAAGCTTTTGCTTGAAACCGGGCATGAACAAAATTGTTGTTGTATATTCCGATTGGGTTTTCGATGAATATGCGCCAACATTCAAAATGCGATATAGAGAGGTGTTCTTATGATTCTTTATTTCGCAAATCGAAAAATGGAAATATTGGGACATGCAAGCACTTCAATGCCTGAAGGCTTTGTTGTTGTGGACGATGAAAAAGTTGAAGAAATCGACACAGGTGTTGCAACATTCAGTTGCAGCATCGCTTTTGATAGAGCGAACAGAAATAAGCTTGAATCAATGACAGAAGTCGGCAACTATATTTTGCGAAGTAATGGTGATGAAAAAGAGTTTTACACAATTATTGATGCGGAAATCGACACAAAAAACAAAGAAATCAATGTTTATGCAGAGGATGCCGGGCTTGATCTGATAAACGAAATTGTCGGGGCATACACAGCAACGGAATCGCACACTGCTGAATGGTATGTGAAATATTTTTTAGGTGACAGCGGTTTTGAAATCGGCATAAATGACATTCCTGAAAGCACAACCCGAACATTATCATGGGAAGGTGAAGCCACGATCACTGAAAGAATTGCAAGTGTTGCTACACAGTTTGGTGGTTTTGAAGTTTCATACACTTTTGAGATTCACGGTTTGCAAGTGTCACGAAAGCTAGTTAATATCTATCAGCAACGTGGCAAGGATGTCGGAGAAGTTTTGATTCAGAACAGGGACATTGACCGCATTGTAACAAAAAAGAGTGTGGCGAACCTTGCAACAGCTTTGCTTGTTACAGGTGGCACGCCGGAAGGTTCAGAAGTTCCGATTACACTTTCAGGCTTTCCTTATGATGATAAAGATTTTTATGTTGATGGGGTTTATTTAAAAAGCAGAAATGCCTTGCAAAAATGGGGGCGTTATATCCTCAAAGGCAGCACACATGAAGGGCATATTGTACGCCTGTATTCCTATGACACAACAAATCAATCTGAACTTTGTTATCGTGCGTTAAACGAACTGAAAAAGATTTGTGACAAGGAAACGCTGTATGAAGTAGAAATAAACAAAATGCCTGAAAACACAAAAATCGGTGACAGAATAACCATTGTTGACGATGAAAGCAATTTGTATATTTCAGCAAGAATGTTGATTTTGAAAACTTCTGTTACTGCAAAAACACAGACTGCAACCCTTGGCGAATATTTGAGCCGAAGCAGCGGATTGTCGCAAAGGGTTGAAGAACTGGCTGAACAGTTAGACAGGGTGAGTTCCAAAACAACACAAGAAATCAACGATATTATTTTACAGTTAATCGGACAGGCAAACGATTACTTGATGGTCGAAGCAAACGGTGTAACAGGTTTTATTTCTATCGAATTTGATGGAGAAACAACAGACGGCAATGACCCTGACTATTACATGACGATTGATACTTCTGCAATCTTAGGTTCGGCAACCTTTGGCAATATAGTTCTAGGGGGGTAGTTATGAGTTATAAAAAACAAAACTTTAAAGATGGCGAAATTCTTGAAGCGCAGCATCTTAACTACATGGAACACTATCTTGCACAGGTTGTAGATATATTGGAAACTTCGGGCGCAGGGCAGAAATACGAATTAGGCGTTGGCTTGAAAATGAAGGATGAAAAATTGTGTGTTGATGCGGCGCAAAATTTTGAAGGTGACAACACAAGACCTGTTGAAGCTGCTTTCATGCAAGAACAAATCGGCAATATTGAAACACTTTTGAAAACAATATAAGGAGAATTTGAAAAATGAGCATTGCAACAGAATTGAGCCGTATTCAAACAGACAGAAACACCATCCGCACAAAACTGGTTGAATTGGGGCTTGCATCATCAACAGCAAACCTTGATGCACTGGCAACAGCCATTGAAGGCATCGTAAAACAAGGTGCTGTTTCTGTATCTATCAAAGAAGGCGAAACATACACGATTCCTGCGGGTTATCATCCGGGAACAGGCACAGTTTCGGCTGTTGCAGGTGGTGGGAACTATTCATTGCAGAGCAAAACAGTTACACCAACAAAAAAACAACAGGCGATCACTTCTGATGACGGCTACTATGGTTTATCAGATGTTACTGTTGAAGCAATCCCTGCCGCATATCAGGATGTATCAAGTGTTACAGCGGGTGCAGCAGATACGCTTGTTGGAAAAATTGTTGTTGCAGCTGATGGCACAGTGATTACAGGTACAATGCCGAACAATGGCGCAGTATCAAAAACGCTGAACACAACAACCATAACATATACGATTCCTAAAGGTTATCACAGCGGGACTGGCAAGGTAACAATCACCCTTGAAACAAAAACGGTGACACCTACAAAGTCAACGCAGACGATTACGCCGACAAGTGGGAAAGTTTTGTCTCAGGTGACAGTAAATCCTATCCCGGCTAATTACATTGACACAACAGATGCGGATGCAACAGCGGCAAACATCGTTGATGGAAAATTTGCTTATGTTGACGGTGTAAAGGTAGAAGGTACAATGCCGAACAATGGTAGCACAAGCAAAACCATTGACGGGCTTACAGCTACATCGGTGACTATTCCGGCAGGGTACACTTCCGGCGGCACAGTCAGTTTGACAAGTGATATTGAAAATACACTTGCATCAATTTAAGGCGGTGATTGAATGAGTATACGAACTCAAATCACAAGGCTTGAAAATGCAAAAGCTGACATTTTATCAGCGATCACGGAAAAAGGTATCAGCGTTCCAAGTGGTTGTTTATTGGATGCGATTGCTTCAATAATCAGCGAAAAACTTTTGAATGCTGATACTTGTTTAAGTGTGGAGCTTGAAAATGGAACAAGTGAATATTTAATATTAGAAACTGATTGAGAGGAGAATAAAATATGTCTTATTTAGGTTTAGAGGTTGCAAAACCAGCGAAACCAGCAAAAAAGAAAGACACCTATGTTTTTTTAAAAACATCAGCAGACCAAATCATAACAAACGAAGAAACTGACGAAAGGCTTCCTGAATACCTTAAAAACAACATAGGTACGGACTTGTTATGGGCAAATGCAAGTCCAACAAGTAACTTTGCGGCACAATCTATTTCAGTAGATTTAACAAACTATAAAAAGTTTGCAATAGTTTTTGCAGGTATAGTTGCAAGCGCAAGTTCATTTAAAACAATTAGATTTACAGAAGAATATATTGTAAGCAATGATGATTTTATAGCTGCTACTACTATTAATTTAGGTAGTGGTGTTGTTGCATATTGGCACAGAAAATTTAGTCTATCAAACAAAAACAACTTAACTTTTGCGGATGGTGCAGATAGCGGTAATACTAACAACGCAATTCTTGTCCCACTTTACGTTTATGGTATTAAATAAGGGGGGTTAATATGTACGCTTTAAATTTAGATAACGAAAACAGAATTTTATCGGCTTGCTATGTTCTCCCTAATGGCGATTACACAGGTATGTCGATTGTTGACAGCTTACCTAACGGCGATGTATCAGAATATCTGTACATTGACGGCGAATACATTTACAGCCCATTGCCAAAACCTGACCCGATTGAACCAGCAGAAGAAGCAACAACGGACGAAATGGCAGCAGCTATTGCAGAGGGGGTAAACGCTATATGACAAATAAAGAACTTGTGCTTGAAACTTTGAAAAGGGCAAGCAAATTGATTGCACTTTCTGTGCAGGAAAAAGCCGACACAATGACAGGTACAGAACTGAACGCAGAAGCGGTGTATATCCCTGATTTCACAGCAGCAGTTGCAAAAGCAAATATGCTTGATAGACCTGTTGGCTTTGTCTGCAAATCAACAGCAGGCAGGGTTGTAAAGCTGTTGCAGGTGTATGACAGCACAATATACACAGCAGAACCCGAAGAACTGCATGCACAGTGGGGCTTTGTATGGAGCAAGAACCCTGAACACGCTTTGCCATTCGTTGCAATTTCAACATCGCCTTATATGACAGGTGATGTTGCTTTGGTTGAAGAAAAGGTGTGGCGTTCTACCATTGACAATAATGTGTGGACACCGACAGACCACCCAGCAGGCTGGGAACTTGCAGAATAACAAATTAAAGGGCATCTATTGCAGATGCTCTTTTTTAATTCAACAGAAAGGATAAAACACCATGAAAAATATTAACTGGATTGTCCGTATCAAAAACAAAACATTTTGGCTTGCTATCATTCCGGCTGCAATCCTGTTAATTCAGGCTGTTGCGGCTGTTTTTGGTTTCACTGTTGATTTTTCAGACATGGGAAACAAATTGATTGAAGTTGTTGAAGCGTTGTTCGTAGTTCTTGCGATCATCGGCGTTGTGGCAGACCCAACAACATCGGGAATCAGAGACAGTGAACAGGCTATGACATACGAAGAACCAAAATAAAGTGAGGTATCAGAAAAATGTCATATATTTTAACAGGCACAGTCAGTCTTGCTGTTGCAATACTGGCTTTTCTTTTGCAGTCAGTTATTAAAGAAAACCGACAGTTGAAGAAAGAAAAAGAAGAAAAGCTGAACGAAAGGCAGACAGCCCTTGAAAACGGGGTTGTTTGCCTTCTTCGAGTTAAACTGATTGAATACCATACCAAGTACATGAAAATGGGCTGTATCGCTTCGTATGCGCTTCAGAATTGGCTTCTGATGTATAACGCATACAAATCTTTGGGCGGCAATGGCATGATAGATCACATGAAGGTTGAAATCGAAGAACTACACATCGAGCAGCATTAAGGGGGAAGCAACATGAAAATCAATGAAGCAGGTTTAAGTCTTGTAAAATCATTTGAAGGCTTCCACTTGACCGCATATAAATGCCCTGCGGGTGTTTGGACTATCGGCTATGGACACACGGGAAAAGTGGACGGCAAGGCAATCTGTGAAGGCATGAAGATTTCTGAAACAAAAGCAACGGAACTTCTGAAAGATGATATGGAACGCTTTGAAAACGCCGTGAAAAATTGTGCTTTGACATTCGAACCGAACGAAAACCAATTCAGCGCACTTGTTTCTTTCGCTTTCAACTGCGGGGCAGGCAATTTGAAAACACTTGTCAAAGGCAGATCAGCGGAAGTTGTTGCAGAAAAGATGCTTCTGTACAACAAAGCAGGCGGCGTTGTGTTAAACGGGCTTATAAGACGGCGAAAAGCTGAACGTGAATTGTTCTTGAAGGCTGTTTCTGAAAAGGAAACAACCACTGAACCAATGAAATGCATTGATGAAATCGCAAAGGATGTTATCGCCGGAAAATACGGCGCAGGTGAAGAAAGAAAGAAAAGACTTCTTGCTGCGGGATATGACCCGGTTGCGGTTCAGGCTTTAGTCAATCAGATGCTTCATTCCGGCTACTATGACAAGTACACAGGAACTTCACAGCAGATTGACGTTGTATTTCGTGCTATCGGTGTGCCGGACAAGTTCATCGGTAACAAAATGAAGCGCAAGCCGCTTGCAGTGGCGAACGGCTATGCTAATTACAGCGGCAAGGCATCCGAAAACCTTGCACTGATCGCACTTGCGAAAAAAGGCAAGCTGAAGAAGGTTTAAAGCACCGTACAGCCCACGAAATCAACGCACATACCAATTATATTTTAATTCGTGGGTATTTCTTAGGGTGCAATTAAACAGGGCTTAAAATGGCAAAGTTAAAGGGCGGTGAGTTTATCACTGCCCTTCTTTTTTAATATTCCATGATTTCCAAAGCTGCCTGCATCTTGTCATATAAAACATCAATTTCTTGTAACTGTCTATCTAATTTTCTTACCGCTTCTTTATCTACTGGCTTATGTGCTTTGATATATTCCAGTCTATCTTCTGCTTTTGATTGTCTTGCCAATAAACCAATCATTAAAAGTTTAATTTCTTCCCTGTTTAAAATAATAGTTGTTTCTTTCATATCTTCTTTCCTTCCTTTCTATTCTGCCATTGTCCAAGTAGTGACTTTGTATTTTGTTTCGTTACCATCTTTGTAAGGTTTTACTTTTTCCACATTGTAAGTGCAATAAAAACCATCATCCATTTTTGAATCCACTTTGATTTCATGCAATTTATCTGCATCCACTAACACTTCAACTATTTGATTAGATTCATCAATATCTTTTGCATCTAAGAATGTAACAAATCCTGATGTCATATCTGTGCTAAAGCTGTCATTTTTGTTAAAAATAAAAGTAACATTGATTTTGTTCATATTCTTTCCTTTCTCTATTTGGTAAATATTCCCTGTTTGTTTATGTCTATATTATACGTCTATCGACACATTCTGTCTATTGACAAAATACACAAAAATACGTCAATAAACACATTTTATCTTTGTATAAAACGTCAATAGACGTAAATGTAAATATATGGTAATATTATATTGTAACAAAGGTATGGCAGGAAAGGAGAACAAAATGGAGAACAAAGGAATGACAGATTTTCAGTTCAAAGCTTTTTTAGAAACACTTTTGAGATACATCGAAAAAGAAGAAAAAGAAAAAGCGATTGAATTAATCAAATCGCTTCTAAACAAAAACTAAATACAGGACAACCGAGAGGGCGGAAACCGAAACTTCCTGCTACCGCCCTTTCTTAGAAAAAATTATAGCAGGAAAATAAAGGAAGTCAAGGTGATGAAATTGTTTATACTAAAAGAAATTTTAAAAGAACGAAAAATCACATCGCAAGAACTTGCTGACAAAACGGGAATCCCGGTTCGCACGATCAGCGAATACAGAAGCAACAGAAGGAAAGAACCTTCATTGAGCAATGGGCTGAAGATTGCCGATGCGCTACACATGGATGCTCACGATTTGTTCTTGCATGAAGATAAAAAAGGGGAATAGCATGAGATTAATTGATGCAGACACTATTTTCAAAAACAATGTTGTTGCAATTTATCAGGATGATGCTAACAAAACAGCAGAAGAAATCCTTGAAGCAATCAGGAATGCACCAACAGTCGAAGCTGTTCCAAAATCCTATGCCGATCAGATTCGTTGGGAACGTGATGTTGCTATCGAACAACTTAATGAAATCGGCTGTCAATTCGGTCAGAAAATGGATGAAGTGAAAGAGAAACTCGAAGCATTACAGTGGATTCCATGCAGTGAGAGGTTGCCTGAACCATTTGTTAAAGTTCTGATTTTTACTGATGGTGGAACTTTTGATGTTGCTTGCATGGGGTATTCATATATGGATATTTACGATATTTGGAAACCTGTTGGTGGTGGGTATCGGAAGCAAGAAAATGTTATCGCATGGTGTCCATTACCTGAACCATATCAGCAGACATGAGAAAGAAGGTGTGATATGGCTAAAGTAGGAATTGAGAGAAAAGGCTTATATATCGGTGCTATGAATTTTCCTGATAGAAAAAAACCATGTTTAGTAGTGGAAAGAGGGAATAGTTGCACTATTATTGGCACATTTAAGAACGAAGAAAGTGTTGAGTATTTCGGAGAAGTACTTGAAGAATTTTTTTGGGTAGGTGAACAAAATGAGTGATAAGAGACTTTTGCCTTGCCCTTTCTGTGGTGGGGAAGCACGATTACATAATGCTGTATTTTTAAAAATCGAAGCAACAGTTGTATGCAAAGATTGTGGTGCAAGAACGCTTACTCATTCTTCAGCAAGTTTTAGTAATGCGAACATGAATGCAATCAAAGCATGGAACACTCGAAAACCAATAGACAGAATCGTGGAACGATTGGAAACGGACTATTCACAGGATGTTGGATTTTTAAAAATGATTTCAGTTGATAAAGCAATCAAAATCGTAAAAGAAGAAGGGCTGAATTAACAGCCCTTCCTTTATTTCTTATTTTGCGTGTGTTCTTTGGTTATATGTTTTTTTAATGCAAATCTGACGTATGATGAAACCGACATTTCATTGTCACTAGCAACCTTCTTTATTTGTTCAAGAAGTTCTTTTGAAATCCTGATCACCAATCTTTCAGAATGAGTAGTTTTCGATTGTTTCTTCAATGGTGCTTTCCCCCATTTCTGCAAGTCTGATAAATTCAAAGACTTTTTCGCTCCAACCTGCAATTATATTTGTTTTCTTTCCGTGGAACTGTTGTGTTCCATATCCCTGAAGGTCAATAGCATGTACCCAAATATCATTGCCTGTTTTCTTTCTGTATTCATCAGCAAGTGTCTGAACTGGTTTTTTATAACACCAACCTCTGCCGGAATTACATTCATTGTCAGAAAGAATGATGATTCTATCTGCTTTGATGTTATCTGAAATCATCTTTTCAAAAGGCAATCCCATATTTGTGCCGCCACCACAAGATGATTTTAATGCAGTGTACAAAATGCCGCTTCTTTTTGACAATGGGTATTTTTCAATGTGATTGTTGAATGTATAAAAAATACTGTTGTCACAAATCTTGTTTGCCATCAATCCAAGAAGCATTGAAATTTCATAGCAACGCACTTTTGATTTTTCGCTGATAGCGTCATGCATTGAACCGGATGTATCAACCGCAATCACGGTTGTTCCTGATAATCTTGGCATACTTTCAATGGATGCTTCAACTGCATTTTCAAGTGCATCAAACACACGGCTTCCACCAATGTTTTCAAGTTCTTTGTATGCAGAAAGATAACGGAAAGGAAGCTGTCTTGATTTCTTGACTGCTTCAGGGTTTTGGATGATGTCAAGCACCTTTCCAACATTTGAAGGGTTTGCTGTGAGGATGTTGCGAAGGTTTCGAAGTAAAGCCATATAACCGACTTTTCCTCTTTCAATGAGTTTTTCCCATGTTTTAGCATTGTTGCCGTTTGCTGAAAGTTCAGTTTCCCATGTATAAGGGATTTCAAGTCTATCTTCCAAAAGTCTTTTCCATAAGTCAGACTGTGCTTCGTTCTTTGGTGTAGGTCTGCAAAGACATAGTAAATCACGCATTTTGACAGCCTTTCCACTTCCTTTGTATTTTGCAAGTGTATATTCATCAAAGCCCTGCATAACATCAGAAATGCCCTTTTTCAATGCGTTTGGAATAGGCTTTCCAAACAGGTTGAGATAACATGCCATGATTTCTGTTGTATCATCACCACGCAAGCAAACAGCTTTGACAGCGTTTCTTGTGTATGGCTTTCCGTTTGGTTCATGTGCTAAGTGTGCAATAAGAACATGTGATACTGAACGCATGTTGAATTCTTTTCTTGCAAATACAGCTAATTTTGCAATGAATTCAGGGGATGTTGCCGCAACTCTTTTGATAATTTCCTGCATTTCTTCTGAATTATCGCCATAGAATTTGCTTTCATTGAAGAATGATGTCAGAACTTGTGTAATCAGTTTCTTCTTGTCTGTCATGCTATATGCAACATGACCGCTTTTGTTTGTTTTTTTAATTGTCTGTGTTGAATTGAATTTTGCCATTTTCTTCTCCTTTCAAAAAATAAA
>JAEIGA010003364.1_pt1 | contig 25070 bp, 23 predicted proteins | sample 9270691 | NCBI WGS metagenome assembly JAEIGA01 (sample SAMN17057246, study PRJNA624740) | gut metagenome | biome: biome; isolation source: fecal sample | host: Bos grunniens | place: China: Xizang | collected 2019
ATTTCCGTTCATCGACCTCAGCGCGTCAATTGTTATGTATGTAACCGGAACTATCTCAACACCGGCTGGAACTTCTGATACAAATTTAGTTGTTGCTATTGGCACAATCTCCGTCGTGCCATTTAGGAAATCCTGTTCTGTTGCCACATCAAACATACGAACATAAAGACGCTTGATATTGTGCATCTCTAAAAAAGCCACCTCCGTGGAGTCGATGTCAAAGGTAGTCTTCCAGTAGTACATCGAATTTTGTCGGACAGATTCATCAGTCTCTGTAATGGGCTCAGCACTTTGCTGACCACAGCTGGTCATTGCCATCAAGGCTACGAGCAGAAGGAGTAATTTGGATAGGTATTTCATATTGCTTTAGCTTTTATTACACATGCAAATTTGTAAAAAAGAAATCGTACAGCCGAGGGATTTTTTCTCAACTGTACGAAATCATTTTTCGGGTGTATGAAATAGTGCTTGCTATATCATTTCATCGCTTACTTGCTCCTTCGCCAAACGATGTAACTTGTATTTTTAGGCATTCTGCGACGGCTTGTATAGTAATTATCCTCACCAAATTCATGAGTTGTTCCAGCCTCATCAACAGCCCAGCCATAGGCTGACGAACCGACAAGATATACCGCCTGATCTACACCTAAATCGGCCAAGGCCTGAGCAAAGTCATGGAAAGACTCAATAGTGCCCGTTTCAACCATAAATATCTCACCCTGGCGGTCGCAAATAGCTCTGCGGATTGACTTTCCCTTTGGCTCGTTGTCAATCACCAGACCATCCTTCACGAGAGGATACTGGCGGAAAAAATAACCACCATTCATAGTAGCCTCCTCGAAAAGAGATGTGTTGTCAGCAACGCCAATAGTCACCTTGCCATTGATCGAGGCACAGTATCCCTTCTTTGATAATCCCCATGCCTTGGGCTCTCCATTAAGAACGAAGGCACCCACAATTCCTCCGTTGTCGGCTCTTACATCAGCAGCCTGTGCCGCATAGATAACACTCTTATCCTCTTTATCCATTTTTCCAATATGCAACGACATCTCGGCATTGTGAGGTATGAATATTCTGATTGGAATATCATTTATAAGAGTATCTCTGATTTCGGTATATCCCTGCGCAAGCGAATCGGTCTGCTGACCAATCCTTTTCTGCTCTATTGGCTCAGACTCTCGTACAGGCTCAAACAATGCGGGCTCGGGAGCCTTCAACTCTTGCGCAACCTCCTCATTTTGGCGTGTTACATAGAGTATAATTGCACCGATTAGCACTATAACTAAAACCGAAAGGATGATAATCCATACTCTGCGGGGCAAAGGCTTACTGCTTTCTCCTTCGCCAAGAATGCGAATCTGGTCATCACGGATCTCCTTAAGCTCTTTCATAACTATTTAACCTCCTTTACTAATAGCTCCTTCAACTGCTTCAGTGCCTCCTTGGATGCGGTAACGCTGTGATTAAACGAAGATACATCCGAAAGTATCAACTTCTGTCTTGGGATGTTGATGTAGTAGATGTAGGAGCGATTAATGATTAGACTTTTACCAATGCGAATGAAGATATTACCCTCGCTACCGAGTTGCGATGAGATCATCTCCTCAATCTGTCCCAACTGGTATGACAACATACGCACTTCGTTATCGGTTTGAACGAGTGTAGAATAATTACCGTCTGATGCTATATAGACGATATTCTCTGGCGCTATACGAACCAAATCAATAGATGTTGATATGACCAATTGCTTCTTCATTCGATTGTTTTTCTAAGCAAAAGTATATATGTTTATTTATATAACAAAGCCAAATATCTCCTAATGTATGAAATTGCTCTCTGAATGTATGTAATTAACCTTTGAAGCCTCCATACAATATCCAACTCTGCAACAAAGTTACACAAAATTAACCAATTTTTCTCTTTTAATGATATGATATGTGCTGAATGTTTTGTAACTTTGTGTATCATCAAACTCTATTAATACTATGAAAAGATTATTGCTTTTGTTTTTTGTCTGCGTGGCGGTGCAGGTGAGTGCACAAGATTTAGGACACTACAAAGAGATAATTAAGGAGCTTAGCTCTGAAAAGTATCACGGTCGAGGCTATGCCATGAAGGGCGCTAACAAGGCGGGAAAATGGATAGCCAAAGAGTTCGCAAAGGTGGGTGCTGATGAGGTTGTTTGCCAGCCCTTCACACACAACATAAACACCTTTCCCGGAAAGATGGAGTTCTCGGTGGATGGCAAGAGGCAGGTGCCCGGTGTAGATTTCACACTTCGCGAGTTCAATCCCTCTATTAAGGGTGAGTTCAAGCTTTACTACATAGACATGGAGAACTACGACGCCGACAAGGTGTTTGCCGACCTCGCACTACCCGAGTGGGAGGGTGCTATTGTCGTATGCGACTTCATGTTCACCTTCCAGCATGGTGCAGACTTCAGGCGCATGCAGACGAAGGAGGGATGCAGCAATGCCGGCTTCATCTACACATGGGAGGCACCCCTGAAGTTCTACAAGGCATACGGCGATGTCGTGAAGGAGAAGCCAATAATATGGGTAACGTCCGACTTCCCCACTGATGCCAGGAGCGTGAAACTCAACATCGAAAACGAGTTTCTGGAGGATTGCGAGTGCTTTAATGTGATTGCTAAGGTCGAGGGTAAGCGTCACGACAAGCACTACGTTTTCACAGCGCACTACGACCACCTCGGACTGCTCGGCAAGAGGACATACTACCCTGGTGCACACGACAACGCTTCGGGCACAGCAGCCATCATAACACTCGCAGCATACTATGCCATGAACACCCCCGAGTATGACATCTACTTTATCGCCTTCTCGGGCGAGGATGCCAATCTCCGCGGCTCGGAGTGGTATGCTCAGCACCCCGTGGCACCGCTCAGCGAGATAAAGTACCTCATCAACCTCGACATGATTAACGACAACAACGCCGCGCTGTACTGCGAGGTGAGCAACGAGGGCATGGAAGATTACGTTCTCTTCGAGCAGATAAACACCGAGAAGGGCTACTTCGAGGCATTGGACAGAGCCGAGCTTGCGGACAACAGCGACCACTACCCCTTTGCGGTGCGAAACGTTCCATGTATCTTCTTCATGAACGAGAACGGCGACGCCTTCAAGTATTACCACACGGTCTATGACACATGGGAGAACGCCATCTTCGACTACTACGAGTCCACGTTCAATCTAATAAAGGATTTCATATCGATAGACGCAAATGAATAAGACTTGTTCAATAAATGAGTATGGCGAGCCATATTCAGGCGACACAAAATATGTTGCTGAATGTAGGCTATTACAATCTATATATCGAGTTGAAATAGGTGAACAGATTCGTCCCTACAAGAGTAGGGAAAAAGTCTATTATTTTGGCAACTACATAGAGAATGGCGAGGTGTCTGGAGCTAACTTTTTGGAGGAGTATATCTTCACATACGCGAAGTACCGACTGGCATTCAAGAGACCCTATGAGACGATAAACTCCGACAGGCTGTACAACAATCTGCTATCGAGTCAACCCATGGCATTCAATCTCTTTTGCCCATTGAAGAAGATGCTGCATGAGAATTCGGCGGCTGCGACGTTGGCTCTGAGGGCAGCACTACCCGACTACCCTATCAAGAGGATTACGGATATAGACCTCGAATACATTCCAGACAACTACATGGAGCTGTCGGGCGATAAAAGCGCCATGGATGCAATCATAAGGTTTGAGGACCATGTTGGCAACAAGGGTTTCATTGCCATAGAGACAAAATATTCGGAAAATCTCGGCACCAATGTCGCCTACGATACAGATGAGAATGGCAATAAAGTACCTCGAGGTCAAAGCATTAAGGCAGTCAATATGCTAAAATGTTTCGAACCTGATGTTGAGCGCGATATCATTAATGGCAAGATTGAGCTCACACAGATATATCGAAATTTCTTATTGAGCGAGATGTATGGGCACGAAGAGGGACTACTCTCGTACTCCATTATTCTGGCACCTAACAGACATCCCTCAACTAAGCGAGAGCTCGAATCGCTGACCAAGGGTCTGCGTGACGAATACAAGAAAAAGGTCGTGAAATTAGACCTGGAAAAGTTTGTGAGCAAGCTAATTGCCAACAGTCTCCCGGAGTATAAATCGACGTTTAGCAAGTTCTATGACCGCTACCTCAACCGCAAAAAGATTGAGAGTTTTTTGGAGTAATGATATCGTTATTGGATAATAGATTTTAACACAATGTAGCGACAAAAAATAAACCACCATGGGAATACCATGGTGGTTAACTTTTGTTCGCTCCAACAAACAATTACTGCTGCATGATGCCCTGTGTAGGATCACCAACAACCATATTCTTGTCGATGCGGAGAGTTACGTTGCTATCAACCTCGATAAGCAAAGTTGTCTCGTGTACCTCCTTGATAACGCCATAGATACCACCAGCAGTGATAATCTTATCGCCCTTCTTAAGGCCGTTACGGAAGTCCTGCATCTGCTTACGACGCTTTGACTCTGGACGCCACATGAAGAAGTACATGATAGCGATCATACCAAGAATCATGAACCACATGCTGTGCTGTGCGAAGAAAGATGGCTCCTGCTCTACAACAACCTCAGCAGCTGCATCAGCGTCAACCTCTGTAATAGTCTCCTCGGCAACGACAGCCTCATCAACAACTGCTGGAGTCTCAACTGTCTCGAGAACCTCCTGCTCACCAGCCTCATTCTGAATAAAAAGCAAATTCATAGTTTTAAATTATTTAGTTATTATTGTTTGCACAATTGATTGTATAACGAGCAAATGTAAGGATTATTATCTTAACATCAAAATTATTATGCCCGCACACAGCATACCTACTCCACTGCAGCACCCATCCAAATCACAAAGCCACACTCCGAATTTGTAGTGGTTATACTGAGAAAATTACCCACACTACCCCACTCACCACGCGAGTCAAACGTCAGCACTGCGACAGCCTCACCATCCGGCTCAATGGGCTTGCGTGGCAGGTCAAGCGTCGTGCATCGGCATGTCGTCTCGTAGTCAAGCAGCACGATTGGAGAATCAGTATGGTTGACAATGCGTATATCGCGCGATACCATACTGCGTGACTCAACAACACCAAAGTCCACCACTACCTCGCAGGTAGAGTCCTCAACAAGTTCCGCTTCGAGCACTTCAGCCTGCTGCTCGGTCTCCTTAACTTCGGTTTGCTCACCGACCTGTTTGTGTTTTGAGCCACAGGCAACAACACACAAAACAAGTGCCATGAGTGATATCAAACGAGCCACTGTGTGCATATCGCAGAATTAGAGAAGACCTCGACCACTCTTATTGATGCGGCCATCTGCTTTAAGATCTGCAACGACCTTATCCAACACACCATTTACGAATGTGCTGCTCGATGGTGACGAGTAGTATTTTGCGATGTCAATCCACTCATCAAGGGTAACCTTAACAGGGATAGAGTCGAAATTAGTGAGCTCAGCAATTGCGATAGAGAGGATAAGGCTATCCATGAACACCACGCGCTCAACATCCCAGTTCTGAGTATAGCGGTCAACGAGCTCCTGGTTATCCTCGTACTGCACCAAAGACTTGATAAGAAGTGTGCGCGCGAAATCGAGGTCATCCTCGCTCTTGAACTTGGGCAACACACGAAGCATATCGTGGCTCTGCTTGGTATTCTGCACGGTACGCAACGCCATAAAGAGTGCAAAGCCGTAGTCATCACACCAAAGGAGTGACATCTCGTTTACCACATCCAACAACGCCTCGTCATCCTCCAGCCATGTGAAGAACTCCTCAACAAAGCGGCGGTCATCGTTGAATGATGCTGTGGGCAGCGCCATATAGCTGCGGTAGAACTCCGCCTCGACAAGACGGTTATATACATCCTTCACAGTGTCATAGTGGTTCGCCCACGAAAGCTTGCGCGATGCAAGCACATCGTTTACCGAATCGCTATTCGAGATAAGCGCAATGATTGGGTTATCGACAAAGCGTCGATTTGGATTAAGATCCTCGTGTGTGGCGAGTCTCTTCTGCTTGGCCAACTCCTGACGGCTCTCAGCATAGCGCGACACCTCTACGATGAGTGACATCATCTGGAAATAGAGGTCATATGCTTTATCTATTGATTCAACGAGGTACTTCTCCGAAGTCTTAAGGTTATCGGAGCCTGATTTAAGATGTGCGTAAAGGCTCTTGGCGACCTTCACTCGGAGCAATCTTCTACTCAACATAGTCTAATGAACTGAATCGGTTATATGCAAAAATGCGTTGCAAAGATATAAAAAAAATCCTATCTTTGCATTCAATACATATATTTATTAACCTTAATTTTATAAAGCGATGAACTCATTTATCTACAACATACCTACAAAGGTGTACTTTGGAGAGAATCAGTTGGGCAATCTTGGCAAGGAGATTCTTGCATTTGGCAAGCGCGTGCTACTCACCTATGGCGGAGGCTCCATCAAGCGTATCGGCCTATACGACAGAGTATTGGAGGAGTTGCGCAATGCTGGCGCAGAGGTCTTTGAGCTATCGGGCATCGAGCCTAATCCACGCATTGAGTCGGTGCGCGAGGGAGTGAAAATATGCAAGGAGCAGAGCGTAGATGTAATTTTGGCTGTTGGCGGTGGTTCAACGCTTGACGCTTCAAAGTTTATGGCTGCGGGTGCCTGTGTGGAGCATGACCCATGGGAGTTCTTTGGTGCTAATGCCAAGCCCATCGAGCGTGCATTGCCTCTTATCACCATCCTCACACTCTCTGCAACGGGCTCAGAGATGGACTCAGGCGGCGTTATCTCCAACCTCACCACAGGCGACAAGCTTGGACGCCTCGCTCCAGCACTTCAGCCAAAGGTATCGTTCCTCGATCCCACGCTCACATACTCGGTTAGCAAGTATCAGACAGCATGCGGCGCAGCAGATATGATGTCACACATCATGGAGGTTTACTTCAACACGCAGGAGGATTTGTACATGCTCGACACCTTTATGGAGGGTATGCTCAAGACTATCATCAAGTACGCCCCCATCGCCCTTGCCGAGCCCGAGAACTATGAGGCACGCGCAAACCTTATGTGGACATCATCGTGGGCTATCAACGGCTTTATCAATGGCGGTAAGCGCAAGGCGTGGAGCTGCCACCCCATGGAGCACGAGCTCTCTGCAATCTACGACATCACCCACGGCTTAGGTCTTGCTATCCTCACCCCACGCTGGATGGAGTACTGCCTGGATGAGACTACGGTGGATAAGTACGTGCAGTTTGGCGTGAATGTCTTTGGCATCGATGCCAAGATGGAAAAGATGGATATTGCCAAGGAGAGCATCCGCCGCACCGCAGAGTTCCTCTTCGACACCTTAGGTTTACAGCGCACATTGTCTGAAGTGGGCATCAAGCGCGAGGACTACCCAATCATGGCGCAGAAGGCCTGCCGCTATGGCGACATCAAGGGTTTCAAGACATTAACACCCAAGGATGTAGAGCGCATCTTTGAGATGTGCGAGTAGGAACAAAATAAGCTACAAAGCGTAGGGAGTTTAGGGAGTAATTTTAATTCTTAAACTCCCTAACCTATTTAATTAGCACCACCACTAATTTCTTGTCAGAAGGGGTTAGATGTGGCCTCGATAAAGAGAAAGAGCGGATGGGACATACTATAGCGTATTTTCCATTCGCTCTTTGGATTGAGAGGTCGCAGATGACCCCTTATCACAAGAAATTAAAGTTTGCGGGCGCCGTCAGAGATTACTACCGAGTAAACCTTAGGCTCGTGGCCATACTTCTCGTTGAAACGTGCTTTGGCTGTAGCGATGAAGTTATCGTAGAGGTCGCTCTTAACGAGGTTGATTGTGCAACCACCAAAGCCACCACCCATGATGCGTGAGCCTGCCACGCCACACTCCTCAGCTACTGTAGCAAGGAAGTCGAGCTCCTCACAAGATACCTCATAGTCGCGTGACATACCCCAGTGTGTCTCATACATGCGCTTACCCACGGTCTCGTAGTCGTTGCGCTTGAGTGCCTCACATACGTCGAGCACGCGCTGCTCCTCACCAATGACATAGCGTGCACGCTTGTAGTCCTCTTCGGAGATCTTATCCTTGATAGCCTCAAGCTGCTCCATCGTTGCGCCACGCAGGAACTCCTGACCGAGAACGGCTGCCACGCGCTCACATGATGCACGACGGTCGTTGTAGGGCGAGCCTACGAGTTCGTGCTTAACAACAGAGTCGAGGAGAACGAGTTTGTAGCCATGCTGCTCGGGGTCGAAGGGGAAGTACTCAAACTCCATAGAGCGGCAGTCGAGACGCATGAGGTGTCCCGCCTTGCCGAATACAGATGCAAACTGATCCATAATGCCACACTTCACGCCACAGTAGTTATGCTCGGTAGATTGGCCAATGCGCGCAAGCTCGAAGCGGTCGATACCGAGTGAGAAGAGCTCATTGAGGGCATTAGCAAAAGTAGACTCAAGAGCTGCTGAAGATGACATACCAGCACCGAGGGGCACATCGCCAGCAAATGCTGTGTCGAAGCCGGCAATCTTGCCACCACGCTTCTGAATCTCGCGGCATACGCCGAAGATGTAGCGAGCCCAGCTTGCTGAGGGAGCATCCTCCTCATTAAGGCCGAACTCAGCATAGTCGTTGAGATCTACAGAGTAGGCACGCACCTTGTCAGTGCCGTTGAGTCTGATCTCCGCTACCATACCCTTATCAATTGCACCGGGGAACACAAAACCACCGTTATAGTCGGTGTGCTCGCCAATAAGGTTAATACGACCAGGAGATGTGAACATCTCACCCTTGGCACCAAACTTCTCGTTAAACTTTTCGTTAATAAGATTTAGATTCATATTATAATATTTTACAGTTTATAATCGCATTATCTCAACAAAGTTAGGGAAATTATTTGATAAGCACAACACTCGTAACCAGTTTTTTTGTATATTTGCAAACAGTATTTGTTTAAATTTAATCCACAGATAGATGTTAATGAAGGGAATTGCAACCATTGGGTTGCTTGTATGCTCAAACATTTTCATGACTTTGGCATGGTATGGACACATCGCCTTCAAGTCGAAGCTTGAGCGTTATGGCATGATTGCCATTGTACTTATCAGCTGGTGCGTAGCGCTATTGGAGTACTGCTTCCAGGTGCCTGCAAACCGCATCGGCAGCGCCGAGTTCGGAGGTCCATTTACACTGTGGCACCTGAAGGTAATTCAGGAGGTGGTGTCACTTGTCGTCTTCTCGCTCTTTATGGCAATATTTATGCACGACGGTTTGAAGTGGAACCACTACGTTGGCTTTATGTGCCTCGTTTTTGCAGTATATTTCATATTCCGCAAATAGCTTATTATCAACAATAAAAAAACTATACAACTATGGCAATTCAGCACACTATCGAGTCTGCACAGAGATGGAAGGCAGCAGTAGAGAAGCTATGGAAGACTCAGCGCTCTGTGCTTATTTTTGGCGTTTCAAGTTCGGTGTTGGCAACACTTGCCGCCACACTTTTGGCTATGGGCATTGTGCTATCATTTGACACACCCGTACTGGGCACCACACTGATAATATTTTCTGCACTATTTGGCATCGCAGGATTTGTCTTTGCAGTGATAGCATATGTCAAAAACTGGGTATTCTATTTCGACCTCAAGAAGTGGCAGGAGTCATCGCCAATCACTCTATCGAACAACATCCGCACATTGGCAATATGTACATTGCTAACACTCATTTCAGTATTGGTTGCAGGATTTTTTGACAGTTTCTCGGTAATTCCATACGTCAGCATAGTCACCTCGGCGATATCATCACTCGTAGGTTTCTGTGCCTTTGTTGCAGAGATTGTGAAGTTGGTCACATACTACAAACTTAAGGGCGCTGAGGATATTCCCGCAGGCGCGAAGAGTGGCACAAGAAGCATCTTCTACTCATATATTGTGAACTTTGTTTGTGCATTTATCGGCATGATATTCATATCAGGTTCTATCGTGGCATTCGGTATAAACGCTATGAATGACCACCGTACTTACGACATTGATAGTGAATATGGCTACTACGATGACGATTTGGACTACCTCGACGACTATGATGAGACGGACAACAGGCTGCTTACGGGCATTCTCGGCAAGGACTTCGACGACTTGACAGAGGAGGATATCGAGGATTTCTACGACGAGATTACAGACTCGGCAGCTGCGGTAGCACTATTCATTCTGGGCTTCGTAGTTATCCTTGTCGGCACAATCATCAAGATGCTGCTCTACTATCGCGGTTGGTGGCTTGTATCAAAGTCTGAACTTGAAGTGCTCCCAGAGCCCGCCGAAGAGCCAGTTGTTGAGTACACTCCATACGAGGAGATTGTAGAGGAGAAGTAGAGCTTATCGCTCTCTTAACACAACAAACAAATTAGGGGTTATCTGCGAAAGATAACCCCTAATCTTTATTTATAGCCCGATAGACTATGCTACCCCGCTATTAGTGCTTGTGGTTGTGACCGTGTGAGTGGTCGTGGCCATGTGAGTGATCGTGACCGTGACCGTGATCATGGCCATGGTCGTGACCGCTGCAGCAATCATCTGTGCACTCCTTCTTCTCGGTCTTTGCTGTGCAGTCACCGCAGCAACCAGCCTCAGCCTTAATCTTAATCTTTGCAAACGCCTTAACGAGAGCGTCGTCATTTGTCTTTGCAGGGTCATAAGTTACGGTTACGGTTTTTGATGGAACATCTACCTGCACATCCTTAACACCCTTCTCGTAGGGGATTGTGTTAGTAACCTTCTTTGCGCAACCCTCACAGTCGATATCGGTTACGAAAGTTGTTGTAACGGTCTTCTTCTCGCCCTTCTTAGGCTGCTGAGCGTCAGCTACTGCTACGCTGAAAAGTGCTACGAAAAGCACCAAAAAAATCTTCTTCATAGTTTTTATAATGTTTTATTAAGTTAACGTATCGAAGTTGTAGTTTATTATACCTATTTGTAATTTGTTGTCAGAAGGGGTGATATTTGGCGATTTGTCGCAGGCTGAAAAAGCGGAGTTTACTCGAAATAAATGAGCATTTTTCAGACAAGCCCAATGCCACAGATGCGCCCCTTATCACAGGAAACAATTTGTTGTCAGAAGGGGTCAGATGTGGTAGTGGGTCGCAGACTGCCAAAGCGGAGCATACTTAAACGTATGTGAGCATTTGGCAGGCAAGCCCAATGCCACAGATGTGCCCCTTATCACAACAAATTAGTAGATGTTGAGGCGCAAGCCGATATAGAACTTACGACCCATGAGAGGTCCCCACACGGCTGATGAGTTGAAGCCTGGGTTGTAGGGAGCATCACCACCGAGGATAGGAGCCTGGCCATGGCCATTGTGACCCTGCATATAGTTGGCAATATTCTCGCAACCAGCATAGAGCGTAAGGTTACTCATCTTGTAGCTCACCTGCGCGAAGAACATAGGATATACGGGTGAGAGATTTGGCATCTCCACTGCCTTAACGAGGTCGCCCTCAAGCTCAGGCAAACGTACAGGACCATTGAGCTGCGCTGTAGCGTCGAATACCCAGCGACCTACGGCATACTGGATATTGATAAGACCCTTGTAGCGAGAAGTAAGAGGACGCTCAACGAGAATCTTCTCGCCATCCTCCTGCTCCAATGTAATCATGGCGTTGGTATAGCGGAATGTCGCGAAGAGGTCGAAACCACGGAAGGGTGTCCAGTTGAAGTCCACCTGATAGTTATCCGTGAACGAACGCTCATGGCTGTTGTAGATGGCGATGGTGTTGTTCGCTGTCTCCTGGTCGAAGACCATGGTGTTGAAGAACTGCGAACGGAAGTAGTCGAAACTGATTGTCGCCATGTCGTCACCCGCAAGGTTAAATGTCTGAGTGAGGCTACCACCCACGGTCAACGCCTGCTCCATATCATCGTGGAGACGGTCGAGGTTGAGAATCTCACGCGATGTGGTCATCATCCAGATGTTGTCCGTAACGAGGTTCTGGCGGCGTGAGCCGAGACCTGCCGATGCACGCAACGTAGTGCGAGGTGTGATGTTCCACTTGATGTGAGCACGAGGTGTGACAAGGAACTTGTTCTCTGCACCCTTAATATAGTAGTTGTCACCCACCATTGCGTAGTCGCCACGGATACCCGCTACGAGCGAGAACTTCTCCTCTATCTGGTATGTATACTCTGCAAATACACCTGGCTCCATAAGCGAACTATTGTTCTGCAATACCCATGCATAGCCGTCGTTTGAGCCAAAGTGGTTGTAGTTGTCGTTCATCATGCGGGCATAGTACGAAGCACCGGCATTGAGCGAAGAGCGCTGTGTGAAGTAATGTGCGTAGGTGATATTGAAACGGAAAGTATTCTCCATAACATCTACCTTGCTACGACCAAAGTATGAGTCGGTAAGGTAGTTGTCATAATCGAAAATCATCGCCACGTTGTTCTGCACAGCATCTGCGGGGTCACCCGTAAATGTACGCTCGTAACCCACAGGGATACCCGCCTTGATATAGGCATTGATATTACGGTTGTGGATAGCCGAGCCATAGAGATTAGATTCGAGGTTGTTGACCATCTCCTCGTAAAGATCCTTGGTATAACCCATCTGACCACCGAGGCGATTCTCGTTTACAACCTTCCAGCCCCAACGGAACTGCTTACCATCGCTTGTCTGCCACAACCACTTGTTTGCCACGTTAATCTGGTTTGACTTTGGCATATCCGCATAACCATCTTTTGGGTCGTTCATATCATGCGACTTTGTATCGAGCGAGCCGTGTGCCATGATGACTGTCGAGAGGCTCTTATCGGGAGTAAGAGGAATAGCCGACGAAACGTTGATCTCGGGACGAAGCTCCGAGTCGAAGTAGAGGTTGAGGAAGAAGCGCTCATCGTCGGTAGGCTTACGGTGCTCAAGGTTGATCTGACCCGTGATAGCCTCGTGACCTGCGGTTACAGATGCCACACCCTTGGATACCTGAATAGAGTTGAGCCACATACCTGGTGTATAGCTCAAACCGTATGTCGCACCTGCACCCTGCATGATGGGGCGGTTCTCATCAAGAATCTGTGTGTATGTACCTGCAAGGCCAAGCATCTTGATCTGTCGTGCCCCCGAGATAGCATCGCTATAACCTACGGTTACAGATGCCGAGTTCTCAAAAGACTCTGCGAGCGAGCAACATGCCATCTTACACAAACCCGCGAAAGAGATCTGCTCCTGACGCGCAATACCACTGCTCTTGGCATAGTTGCCACGCTGCTGACCCTCGATAACTACCTCATCGATATCTACTGCCGATGGTTTTAGCTCAATAGTCACCTCGTTCACCTCCTTGTTATCCATTATCACCTCAGCGATGTCGTAACCCAGGTAGTCAACAACAAGGGTCTCAAAACCGCTAACGCGACGAATGGAGAATGTACCATCAACAGATGATGTGGCACCAGCTGTGGTATTTTTCCAGTAGAGCGATGCTCCGATAAGGGGTTGCTGGGTGTTGGCATCCACAACTACTCCCGTAACTGTGCGCTGCGCCATTACTGCAAAAGGCATGAGCACAAGTGCGAGAAGTAGAATAAAAAACTTGTTTTTCATTTTGTTATATTTTGGGTATTAATTACTTATGTTATTATACGGACATATCCCTCTACAACATGTAGAGAGATGCGGATATGGTGATACAGCACCCCGTGGGCGCATTTCACCTATGCAAGTGTGGGAGGGGCACGCAGTGAGTCGTACCTTGAGAATGCCGCCTGCAGCGGCAGTTGTTCATCGCCACGATATGGCTCTACCCTAACAGGTATATCGGGATTGGGAATTACGCTCTCTGCAACAATTGCATGCGTAAAGGATGCATACAGCAGCGACATGTCATCGTCGCCACGCTGCTTATTAGTAATAAATTCGGTATAGTTTTCGCCCAAAAGGTCGTGCTCATGATCACAGCACTCCCTGTCAAGAGCGAGCATATTGCAATGTGGGTCATGATGGTTGTGATGATGTCTCTCGCCACAACCACAGTGAGCAACCTCGCCACTTACGTGAGAGTGGTGGGGATGGTCACATGTGATTACAGCAAAGGATGAGAACAACGAGGCAGTCACATAAATAACCACCAGTATTGTCGCATATATCACCCTCAACCTCTTCATCACTCCTCCAATTAAAGACTACTCAAGAAGTCCGCACTCATCGAGTTTCTCTACCCAACGCGTAGCATCGCGCAAGGCAACCTCATCATCTATGCCATAATGCTCAGCGAGCAGGTTTGCCACAATGTCGGTGTTGAACTCCTTGTCGTATATTGCGTTCCACAAGTATAGTGCGCTCTCATTCAACGAGATAATACGTGTCATATCGGTACCGAACTTACCCTGCATGATAACGACATGCTCACCAGCCATCTCGCGCACCTTGTACTGTTGCTTAATCTTCATTGCTACAATAACATATTACGTGGCAAAGGTAGTAAAAAAATAGAAAATAGAAATTAAGAGATGGATTTTTTTCTGCAGTTTTTTTATTTTTGAGACTGAGCGCGCAGATTGAGTAACCATCAAAGTCTCGCTGCGATTACCATGGAGCAGTATAGCATCGACAAAAAAATAGCCAAGACAGGGAAAATAACAATCCCCATTTTGGCTATTGACTGACGGGTCACAAGCTGACCCTTATCACAAAATAGAATTACTTGCTGGCCTCGACAGATACCTTGCGGAACTCCTTCAAAAGCTTAGTGAGCTCCAAAGCTGCCTTACGAGCACGTGTACCTGCTGCCTTGTTATTCTTCTCTACCTGCAAATTCGCATTCTCTGCAAATGCTGCATACTGAGCTGCGATGTTTTCTACCAAAGTCTTCATATTAGTATATTTATTAAAGGTTTTTCGTTTCGCAAAGTTATAAATTATTTTTGTTTTGCAAATGTTTTCACGAAAAAAAACGTCATAAAGCGGTGATTTACCGACTAATTAACTATTTCTACCCACTCGAGACGACACATTGAACACTCTACATTTTTATGCAACCATAAAATCCCCACAAATGGGGATTGATTACTCTCTACTTTTTGTCTATCTTTGCACACAAAATTATTAATATTAAAAATTTAATCAAAATGCGACTTAGTGAACTTAAGACTGGAGAGAGCGCCACGGTGGTCAAAGTGCTTGGCTACGGAGGCTTTCGTCGTCGCATTATCGAGATGGGATTTGTGCGAGGTCAGGAAGTTACGGTCATCCTCGACGCACCACTCAAAGACCCTATAGAGTATCACATCATGGGCTACGACATCTCGTTGCGCCGCAAGGAGGCCGAGATGATTGTGGTCATGACACGGGATGAGGCCAAGCAACTTTCGGGTGGCGAAGCTACAACACTTATAAAGGATGAGGATATTATCGAAAGGGCTCTGGATCGCAGACATAAACACATATCAGTAGGTCTTGTGGGCAACCCCAACTCAGGTAAAACGTCACTCTTCAACACCCTCTGCGGACGCAGCGAGCATGTGGGCAACTATAGCGGTGTTACGGTAGATGCCAAGCGCGGCACACTGCAACACAAGGGCTACACAATTGAGGTCACCGACCTGCCTGGAACATATGCACTCTCGGCATACTCACCCGAAGAGACCTACGTGCGACGACACATCATCGACAACACTCCCGACATCATCGTCAACACGATTGTTGCCTCTAACCTCGAGCGCAACCTATACCTCACCACCGAGCTTATCGACATGAGCCCCAAGATGGTCATTGCAATGAATATGTACGACGAGCTGGAAGCCAGTGGAGCACAGTTCGACCATGAGGCATTGAGTGGCATGATTGGCGTGCCGATGATACCCATCGTTGCACCCTCGGGTCGCGGCCTGGAGCAGTTGCTCGATGCCATCATCGCGGTACATGAGAACGACGACAGACGAGTGCGACATATTCACATCGGCTACGGCTCTGTGATTGAGGAGAACCTCAAACCTCTCAACGACGACATGCGTCTGCACCGCGAGGAGCTGATTGCACACTTTCCACCCCGCTACTTTGCACTCAAAATGATTGAGGGCGACAAGGAGATTACCCGTTTGCTCGACTCGTCACCCCACAAGGAGCGCTGGCAGAAGATGGCCTCAACAGCCCGCACCGAGATTGAAGAGGCACTTGGCGAGGATATAGAGACTGCGCTCTCGAATCAGAAGTATGGCTTTATTTCGGGTGCACTCAAAGAGACATACTCCACAAAGAAGAATATGCGTAACTCTTTGAGCGACAAGATAGATGCTATTGTCACCCACCGCATATGGGGCTATCCCCTATTCCTGGCCATCATGTGGCTTATGTTCTACTCTACGTTTGAACTCGGAGCATATCCTCAGGAGTGGATTGAGAAGGGTGTGGAGTGGCTCTACGACAGTGTGCGCAGCATCATGAGCGAAGGTCCATTGCGCGATATGCTCACCGACGGAGTTATCAGTGGCGTAGGCAGCGTCTTGGTGTTCCTGCCAAACATCATGATTCTCTATCTGTTCATCTCGTTCCTCGAAGACTCGGGCTATTTGGCTCGTGCAGCCTTCATCATGGATAAGGTCATGCACCGCATGGGTGTACACGGCAAGTCGTTCATTCCAATGGTCATGGGCTTCGGCTGTAACGTACCCGCAGTCATGGCGTGCCGCACCATCGAATGCCGCACCTCACGACTCATAACCATCATGGTTGTGCCGTTTATGTCGTGCAGCGCGCGTCTGCCCATATACATGATGATTATAGGCACATTCTTCGCCCAGCACGCTGGCACCGTACTCTTCCTCATGTACATGCTCGGCATCCTCATTGCCGTGGTCACAGCACGCCTTATGCGCCGCTTTATGTTCCGCGAGCAGGAGGCACCATTTGTTATGGAGCTATCGCCCTATCGCATACCCATGCCACGAACAACACTCCGACACATGTGGAGCAAGTGTGCACAGTATCTGCGCAAGATGGGTGGTCTCATCCTCATAGCCTCAATCGTTGTGTGGTTGCTCGGATACTACCCTCGCCCAAAGTACGATAACAACGACGCAAATGCGCCACAATATGAGATGTCATACATGGGCATGATTGGTCAGGTTACAGAGCCACTATTCGCGCCTATGGACATGGATTGGCAGGCATCCGTAGCCCTCGTGTCGGGTATTCCCGCCAAGGAGATTGTTGTAAGCACGCTCAGCGTATTATACTCACACCCCGACGATGCCGACACAGCAACAGAGGAGGAGATAAGCCACATGATCAGCAAGCGCGTGGCAGACAACATGAGTACACCTACGGCCGTGGCATTCCTCATATTCGCACTACTCTACCTGCCCTGTATAGCTACGATTGTAGCCGTGGCTTCGGAGCTTAACTGGAAATGGGCAATCGGCTCGGCTATCTACAATACCGCCGTAGCATGGCTACTGGCGTGGGCGGGCTACTGTATAACACTTGCAATGATGTAGGCTATGGACTGGCAGAGTATTGTAGTAGCGATAGTGGCAGTGGTAGTGGCAGTCGTCATCGTGCGCAAGGCATGGCACATGTTCTTCTGTCACGACACCTCTCACTGCTCGGGTTGCAACAAGGAGTGCAGCCATCGCAAGTAGATATACGTTCCAAACAAAGAGAGAATGCAGACCCTCAACTGGATCTGCATTCTCTCTTTTATCGTATTTACATCAACAGGATTAGAACTCGTCGTCAGACATCTCCTCAGCTGCATCAGCCAACTCATCAGCGCCCTTCAAGTCATCCTCATCGTAGTAGCCGTCGTTGTCATCATCCTGACCATCATCAACCTTTACGTCAATCTTTACCATGTAGTAGGTATCCTCGGTCTCGTAAGGTACGGTGTAGAAGAATGTGCCATCGGGCTTATCATAGCGAGTCATCACCTCGGTGAAACCCAATGGATATAGTGCTTTAACCTCAGCCTGCTGCTCTACGGTAAGGTTGTGAAAACTTGTAATCAGACGTCTCTTCTTGTTATCAGTAGCCATAATCAATAAATAATATCTTTTCGTTTTACAAACTCGCGGGGCGCACATAAGGACACTCTCGCGCCCAAAATTTTCCGCAAATGTAGCGACATTTTGATAATGTGCAAACATTGCACAATATTTTTTTTATTTTTTCAATTTTTCTTCGTTGTTACAAACAATTTGTGTAACTTTACCCCATATTATGCGCGCAAGAGAGATGACACACACAAAAGATATAGAACGAATGCGTGAGCTTGAGAAGCTACTCGAGCTTTACAACCATCAATACTACGTTGAGAACAGCCCCACGATCTCGGACTTTGAGTTCGATGCCCTGCTCCGCGAATTGCAGGCACTGGAGGCCCAGCACCCCGAGAAGGCAGACCCCAACTCACCAACACGCCGCGTAGGCAGCGACCTAACGACGGAGTTTGAGAGCGTCGAGCACCGCTACCCTATGCAGTCCCTCGCCAACACCTACTCTTCAGAGGAACTTGGCGACTGGATTGACCGCATCACACGCGAAATTGGCGAGGTGGAGTTTGTCTGCGAGCTTAAGTTCGATGGCACAGCCATCTCACTCTGCTACGAGAATGGTCTGTTGCAGCGCGCTGTTACGCGTGGCGATGGCAAGCGTGGTGACGATGTAACGAACAATGTGCGCACCATAGGTTCGGTGCCTATGAAGCTTCGTGGCGAGGGCTACACCGCACTCTTCGAGATACGCGGCGAGATATACATGCCATACGCATCGTTTGACCGACTCAACCGCGAGCGCGAGGCTGCAGGCGAAGCTCCCATGGCAAATCCTCGCAACGCCGCAGCAGGAACACTCAAACAGCAATCCTCACAGGTCGTCGCACACCGAGGCTTGGACTGCACACTATACCACATCGCAAGCGACAACCTTCCATTCGCAACGCACATCGAAAATCTCGATGCGGCACGCACATGGGGATTCAAGGTATCGGAGCACATGAAGGTGTGCCGTACGCGCGAGGAGATTGAGACATTCATAGCATATTGGGATACGGAGCGCAAAAACCTGCCCTATGCCACTGACGGCATTGTCATCAAGGTCAACAGCTATGCCCATCAGCGCACACTCGGCTCAACAGCCAAGGCACCACGCTGGGCTGTGGCATACAAATTCCAGGCGGAGCGTGCTCTGACGCGCCTCGTTAGTGTTGACTTTCAGGTGGGTCGCACGGGAGCCATCACCCCCGTTGCCAACCTCGAGCCCGTGCAGTTGGCAGGCACGGTGGTAAAGCGCGCATCGATACACAATGCCGACCAGATTGCAGCCCTCGACATACGCCTTGGCGACATGGTTTATGTTGAGAAGGGAGGCGAGATTATACCCAAGATTACCGAGGTGGAGCTCTCGGAGCGACCAGCAGAGAGCAAGCCCTTTGAGTATATCACCCACTGCCATGAGTGTGGCAGCGAGCTTGTGCGCTACGAGGGTGAGGCGAAGCACTTCTGCCCCAATGGCGCAGAGTGCAAACCTCAGATTATTGGCCGCATAGTACATTTCGTAAGCCGCAAGGCGATGAATATAGAGGGTCTCGGAGGTGAGACCATAGAGTTGCTTTGGGAGAACGGCATGCTTAAGGATATTGCTGACATCTACGATCTCAATCCGCAGCAGTTGGCAGCACTACCACGTCTGGGAGAGAAGTCAGCGGCCAACATTCTCGATGGTGTAAGAGAGTCCAAGAACGTACCATTTGAGCGTGTGCTCTTTGCCCTCGGAATACGTTTTGTTGGCGAGACAACAGCAAAGTATATTGCGACACACTTCCGCACTCTCGATGCGATAGCCACAGCTACTACGGAGGAGCTGGCCGAGGCTGAGGAGGTTGGAGCAAAGATTGCGGTGGCCATCACCGAATACTTTGCCGATGAGCATAACCGCACCATCGTGGAGCGACTTAAGAGTGCTGGCCTAAAGTTCGAGATAGAGGAGAAGCAGCGCTCGTCAAACGCTCTGGAGGGTAAGAGCGTGGTTATATCGGGTAAGTTTGCGGGTCGTTCGCGCGACGACATGAAAGCACTGGTAGAGGAGCACGGTGGACGTAACCTTGCCGCCGTATCGGCAAATGTCGATTTCATTGTTGCTGGCGAAAACATGGGACCCGCAAAGCGACAGAAGGCGGAGAAACTCGGCATCACCATACTCAACGAGGAGGAGTTTATGGCACTCATCGAGGGATCTGAAAGCGTGGCGTCGGAGCCATCTGCAACCCTCGAGCCACAAGCCGCAAAGGTGGAGGCAAAGCCCATACAGGGCTCACTATTTTAACTGACTAAAAACTTGTAACTATGATACAGCAAATGATTAAGGGTGTAGGTGTAGCACTGATAACCCCATTTAATAACTTTGAGGTTGACTATCCAGCATTGGAGCGCATGGTCGAGCACGTCATAAATGGTGGCGTTGACTATATCGTTGCTCTTGGCTCTACTGCCGAGACCGCAATCCTGTCTCTTGAGGAGCGACAGCAGGTCTACGACTTTATCGTTGAGCGCACTGCTGGTCGTGTACCCATTGTTGTAGGCATGGGCAGTAACAACACACACGAATTGGTGGAGCAGCTACGCACCTTCGACATGCACGATGCTGTTGCCATCTTGAGCGTTGTACCCTACTACAACAAGCCATCACAGGAGGGTATCTACCGTCACTACATGGCTGTTGCCGAGGCTTCACCCGTGCCTGTAATTCTCTACAATGTACCAGGACGTACCGGCGTGAACATGACAGCTGCAACCACACTACGCCTTGCGCACGCAAGCAACAACATTGTGGCGGTGAAGGAGGCTTCGGGAAGCATCGAGCAGATGCAGGAGATTATAGACGGCAAGCCCGAGAACTTCCTCGTCATTTCAGGTGACGACGGCATCACCGTGGAGCTCGTTAAGCGTGGTGGCATGGGCGTAATCTCGGTTGCGGCAAACGCCTTCCCCGAGCGTTTCTGCAAGTGCATACACGATGCCATGGAGGGCAACCTTACTGAGGCCGAGAGCGCCATGGAGCAGTTCAACGAGCCTATTGCACTACTCTTCAAGGAGGGTAACCCAACGGGAGTAAAGGCAATGACAGCAGCCATGGGCATCACACGCGACGAGGTGCGTCTGCCACTTGTTGAGGGCACAGAGTCATTGCGCGATGCAATAAAAAGTGCGATTGAGAAGTACGATTTGAGGTAGTGGGAGCGTTGCTTCTAAAAACCATCGAATAGTCACAACATTATGAAAAAGAGATTAGCACTACTGCTTACTGCCATTGCTTCTGTAATCACCGTATCGCTATACGCCGATGAGCCAAACCCATTGGTTGCGGAGAATGCCGAGCACGAGATACGCACACCCGACGAGGATGACATCATCCATCAGACGCTATCCATCGCATCGCCATACTACTACACCAACCTCATGCTCAAATATCGTAACGGCACCGAGCAGCTGACACCTCAGGAGTATTACTACCTCTACTATGGTTACATCTACGATGACAATTATCGTCCCTTCAGCGAGAACGAGTCGCTCGACAGGATGCTCATGGTGATGGCAGGCATTAACCCCGACGAGCCTAATATAATGCAGCTTGAGTCGCTTGTGGAGAATGGCACAAAGGCAATGGAGATAGACCCCTTCAACCCCAGGGTGCTCAACATGCTGGCATACGCCTATGGTGCACTTGGTGACACGGTGCGCGAGCAACTCTACTTCAACCACCTAAACGGCATACTCTCAACCATTGAGTCCACAGGCACAGGACTCCGCGAGGGTGACCGCTGGCATGTGATTATGTTCTCGCACGCCTACGACCTGCTCGCATCCAAGGGTTACAACTACATGGAGAACCGCATAATAAGTCGCGAGGCGATGTTCATCCCCATTGAGCAGCGCCCTAAGGAGCGCATCAAGGGCTTCTATTTCGACTATAGCCGCATCTACCGCAACAAGCCCGATGATGTGACCATCAAGCGTGACCGCACATGGCAGTTCAACAACCTTAAGCCACAAGAGTATAAATAAAAGTGTGCACGTCTAAGAAAAATGTTTATCTTTGCGCCAAAATTTTAGAAATTGATGAAACACCTTCTAACAACATTGACTTTGATTATCGCCACTGTACTGTTTGCATCATGCGATAACAACCCCGATAACTCACTACCAAAGATTGACATAACAATCAGCAAGAGCTGCACTTTCGACAGTCAGACCCTAGAGATAACCTACAAACTCGTTGAAGAGTCTGTGCCCGTATCTGTTACAACAAATGCCGAGTGGATAAACACCATTGACACATCGGTTGCCGGCAAAGTCTCATTCAATGTTGATGAGAACATTGGCCAGAAGCGTAGCGCGACATTGTCGGTAGCGGCAGAGGGTCACGCAACAGCAAAGGTGAAGATTTATCAGATTGCTGCACCCAAGGATACAGCTCACACGTTGATGTTCTACTTCTTCGGCACAAGCCTTGAGCGTTACTTCAAGACAAACCTCGAAGATGCCAAGGAGGCTATTAAGAGTGGCGCATTGGGAGAGTGCAATCGCGTTATCTACCTATTGCAAACAGGCAGTCGCAATGCACACATCAGCGAGATTTGCTACGATCCAAACACCAATGAGTGTCTTGAGCGCAAACTGGAGAATATAAAGTTGGATGCATCACTCATAACGACTGATCTGATTGGCCAGAACATCGCCAAGATGGCCGACTACGCCGAGGCAGACAGATATGGCATCGTCTTCGCAGGTCACGGCCAGGGCTGGATTCCCCGTGAGGTGCTAAACGGCAGTGGTGGCATATCTACATTCAGCACTATGTCGAATGTTTGGCAGCCAGCAATAGGCGCCGAGGTAACACGTGCCTTCGGAGAGAACAACGTACAGGTAAACCCTGCGGAGCTTGCCGAGGGTATAGCCAAGTCGGGCGTATCGCTCGATTACATACTCTTTGACGCATGCTTCATGTCGAACATAGAGGCCATCTACGACCTTCGCAACACGGCAAACTATATCATCGCCTCGCCATGCGAAATTATGGGTCGCGGCTTCCCATACCACCGCACACTACCCTATCTCTTTGCGAACAAGGGCGCACAGAGCGACATCGTCGGTGCAGCAGAGAGCTACTATCTCTTCTATCGTGATGAGTATGTGGGAGGCTCACGTTGTGGCTCGGTTGCCGTATATAATTGCGCAGAGATTGAGAGACTGGCCGAGGTAACACAGAAGCTCGCAGAGACAGCGACAGACTTCTACGACCCCACACAGCTACAGACATACGAGGGACAGGCAATACACCAGTTCTACGACTTTGGTCAGTGGGCTAACCGAGTAGCTCAGGACGACGATGCACTTGAAGCATTCAACGCGCAGCTTGAGAACACCGTCATAGCAAAGTTCTCACTTCCCACGTTCTACTCTGCATACGGCTCATACGGCACCTACGAAATAGACCTTGATGTCTATTCGGGAGTGACAACATCGGCACCCAGCAGCGCATATCCCCAGGCATGGTATAAAACCAACTGGTATAAGTATGTGTGGCAGAAATAATAATTAAGTGCGTCAACGATACTGAATTGAGATATATTTCGTATCTTTGCACGATATTTTGAAAAAATAATATAAAGAGATATAGCTATGTTTGAAAATCTAACCTCGAAACTCGAGCGTTCGTTTAAGATTCTTAAGGGTGAGGGTCGCATCACCGAGATTAACGTTGCCGAGACACTCAAGGAGATACGCCGCGCACTTATCGATGCCGACGTTAACTATAAGGTCGCAAAGACATTCACCGACGAGGTGAAGCAAAAGGCATTGGGTCAGGATGTGCTTAACGCCGTAAAACCTGGTCAGATGATGACCAAGATCGTGCGCGACGAGCTCGCAGCACTTATGGGTGGCACAGCTACAGACATCAAAATCGAGGGTAACCCCGCAGTAATCCTCATCGCAGGTTTGCAGGGTTCTGGTAAGACAACATTCTCTGGTAAGCTCGCTTCGTTCCTCAAGACCAAGAAGGGCCGTCAGGTATTGCTCGTTGCAGGTGACGTATATCGTCCTGCGGCTATCGACCAGCTCAAGATTCTTGGCGATACCGTGGGCGTAGAGGTATATACCGAGCCAGGTAATAACAACCCTGTTCAGATTGCTGAGAATGCCATCAAGTATGCACGCCAGAAGTCATACAACACCGTCATCGTAGATACCGCAGGTCGTTTGGCTGTTGACGAGGCTATGATGGTTGAGATTACCGCTATCAAGGCGGCAGTCTGCCCCTCAGAGACACTCTTCGTTGTGGACTCAATGACAGGTCAGGATGCAGTCAATACTGCTAAGGAGTTCAACGACCGCCTCGACTTCGACGGCGTAGTGCTCACCAAGCTCGATGGTGATACTCGTGGTGGTGCTGCAATCTCTATCCGTTCGGTTGTTGACAAGCCATTGAAGTTTATCTCGTCTGGTGAGAAGATGGATGCCCTTCAGGTGTTCCACCCCGAGCGTATGGCTGACCGTATCCTCGGCATGGGTGATGTTGTATCACTCGTTGAGCGCGCACAGGAGCAGTTCGACGAGGAGGAGGCACGCCGCTTGAAGAAGAAGCTTATCAAGGATCAGTTTAACTTCAACGACTTCCGCGACCAGATCAACCAGGTCAAGAAGATGGGTAACCTCAAGGACCTCGCTTCAATGATTCCAGGCATGGGCAAGGTGCTTAAGGATATCGATATTCCAGACGATGCCTTCAAGCAGACCGAGGCTATCATCGACTCTATGACCCCTGCTGAGCGTGAGCGCCCCGAGATCATCAACCCCAGCCGCCGCGAACGTATCGCTAAGGGTTCGGGCACAACCGTGGCAGATGTCAACCGCCTCCTCAAGCAGTTTGAGCAGACACGCAAGATGATGAAGACCGTAGCAAGTGGCAACCTCCAGCAGCGCATGCAGCAGATGCAGCGAGGTGGCAAGCGCCGCAGATAATAGGATAGTTATCACGACTA